>AUXO018658869.1_pt1 | contig 15425 bp, 10 predicted proteins | sample 768731 | NCBI WGS metagenome assembly AUXO01 (sample SAMN02715735, study PRJNA202380) | gut metagenome | biome: sheep rumen | host: Ovis aries | place: New Zealand: Palmerston North
CAAACGGTTTTCAAGACCGCCTCGTTATGACCACTTCGATACCTCTCCATAACGCGAACGTTTATATTTTTATCGTTAAAAGTAGTCGCTCCTTTTCATCGGCGACTTTGTCTATAATATCAAAACAATCTTTCTCTGTCAACACCTTTTTCAAAATTTTTTTTAGAAATTTTTTAATTCTATTTTATTATGTTATCGACATCATATGATATACGGATTTCACCACTATTTAAGGTTGCAAAACATAAAGAAAAAGCCGTATTCCGAACTGATATGATACGACTTTTTCTTTTTATTGATGGTTTTTATATCTGTACCACCATTAAATTATATTCCTGTTATTACGATGCTTTTTCTTTACGGCTATCAGGATTATTCCAGAAAGTGATAATACCAGTAGTAATACTATCGGTATGAAAGGTAATGCATCTCCGGTTTTAGGTGACTTCGATACCGTGTTCTTCTTTTCTTTCACAACCTTTTTTACCACCTCGGCTTTAGCCTTTGGGGGCTTTTTCTTATCTACATTTCCTTCTTCTATCTGGATTGTCTGCTCCTTACTGTTTATGTCCTGATGTTTAAATACTGTTATATCTACGCCTGCTTCGTTTGTATATGTCACTTCTTCAAATGCCACTAAAGCCGCTCCTGACAAATACTTAGTGCTAAATGTAAATGGCACTTCAACAGTTCCATTACTATTTTCCGGCACAAATTCTACCGTTGATGTCATCAGGTTATCACCCGACTTGATTGGATTTTTAGTCTGCTTTGAATACATAGTTCCGGTAACCTTATATGTCTTCCCGGGCTCAAAATTCTCATAGGTAATCTTGTCAACTACTGTGATTAGCTTATCAAATCCAGCCGTCTGCGTATTACTGCTCTTCTCTACTGCGTTTGTATAACCACCCGGCACCGTTACAGTCTGCTCACTATCCTCCATATCTTTATGTTCAGCTACAAGTGTCCCCAGAGAATTATACATTTCTTCATATACAACCAGTTCCATGCTTCTGAGTTCACTCGTATTAAGAGGAATTTCTACAACAGCCGTTCCATCTTTTTCTTCTGGTATAAAACTCGATTCTACTATTAAGTCCTTACCACTCTTATCCTTAAGGTATTCTCCATTTTTATATTTTCCACTCTTATCATTCTTTACATGAAGACTTGCTTTAAGAGTGTATTCTTTTCCCGGAATCAGATTCTTATAAGTCACTTCATCTAAAATAGAAGTATCTGAATCACACGGTACAGTCTTTATTCCTGTAGATTTATCCCTTGCACAAGTATGTATGTCTGCAAAATATACAAACTGCTCCACATCTTCTATATCTTTATGCTCACCAACCAGATATTCGCTACCATCTTGTATGAGATATATTTCCTCATATACAACTCCGGTCTTTCCTGCCAGATTTGTTAAATCATATCCGTCATATATAACCTCTGTATATCCATCACAGGAATAATTCGCATGATCAGCAGATAAAGAAAGCACTGTTCCATCAGAAAGCTTATAGTCCACTGCGTTTGGTGATACTTTATCCAGGCTTTCAGAAACTTCTTTTGTGTTAACGATAGTCTCGCCCTTTATCTCCTTTCCATCAGCATCCTTCATTACCTCTCCAGTTTCCTTATCCATAAGAATTCCTTTAACCCGGTAACTACGATTAGCCAGCAGATTATGATATGATATTTTATCTATTATGGAAGCATCCTTTGATGTATAAATCTCCTTTGAGCTCACATCGTCTATATCTGAGACAGCTGCATTTCTTGTTGTTGTCTTAAATTCAGGAAAATGTATACTCTCATTTTCATCCCTGATATCTCTATGAACTGCTATTTTTAAATCGTTATATATAAGATCTTCAAACGCTACAACTGTTTTTCCCTTCATAAGAGATGCATCAAATTCAAAAACAATTTCCTCACATCCCTCATTCGCCGGGGCAGTAAATGTATGCTCCACTTCAACTATATTTCCATCTCTATCCTTTAATTCTATTTCTGTCTCACCATCATTTTCAGGTTTTATAAAAAGCGTTCCTCTGATAGTGTACTCTTTACCCACTTCAAGTCCTGTATAAAAGACCTTATCTGTTATAACTGCATTTTCAATCGGGTATGATATTCTATCAAGATTCTCTGAGTAGCTTGCCGCTGTATGAATATCTATAGGGCGAACCGTCTGAAATGTATCATTCTTATCTTTATGTTCTACAGGGAAATATGTCAGATCTGTATACCCATCATAACTTCTCTTTACCGTCCTGTCAGCTACTGCACGATCTATTTCTGATACATCTTTATATTCTCCCAGATACAGTGTTTCATAAACGACCAGTTTCTTTTGTTCTTCCTCAAGACCTGTTGGATCAACGCCTCTGATATCAACAGCATGCATTCCTTTTACATTATATGTAGTCTTACTTTTACCATCATCTGTTCTTAAAGTACTTACTTGTCTCAGAGCCTTCCCATCCTTCATATAAGCTGTAACCTCTCCATCGTTATTCACTATCATGAGCTCCGTCAAAAAAGTATATGTAGTATTATTTCTCAGATTCTGATATGAAATAGTATCTCTTATGGTCTGATTTTTATAATCTATAATTTCATCACAACCGCTCTGAGCAAGCATCTTACTATCTGTTTCAAGAACAGTAGCTGAAGTTTTAATCTCCGGCTTAACCGGCTTGATAACCGGATTTAACTTCTTAACATAGTCGGCAGTATTAAGCGTAAAATCGGCAGTATTACCTTTAATCAGTTTTAATAAAACCTCCTTTGGATCCTGTATCTCATGCTCATTATCTGTAGAAGTTTCAACTGCATAATAATAGTGAGGTTTTCCATCCATAACCGACTTTATATAATCCTTCGTAACATCATAAACTCCGTAGCCTGTATCTCCATTTGTCGTTATCGTTCCTAATCGACTTCCTCCACTTACAGCTCCACTTTTTTCTGTGGAATAAATGTCAAATACAGCCTTAACAGTCCTGCCCTTATCATCATACTTATATACTCCAACTTTGTAATAATAATGCTCTTCTATATCTGTATTAATTGAATAACCATAATCCCCTTTATCCGGTTTATACGTTCTGGATGAAACGCTGAATGGAAGAGAAGCCTTATGCACTGTATCCGTAGTATTCTCTACCTCAACCGCATAGTAATATCTGCTACTATCCAGGTGTTCTCTCTTATAAGAAGATACATCTCCTACACCATATCCATCCTTAACCGAAATAGTCGTAACCAGCTTACTGTCCTTTGCTTTCTTTATAATATCAAGCATTGATGTTCTATCCTGATTCGGGAAAACTAATTCTTTAGTAGTTCCGTAAATCTGATACTGGGCTCCAGGTTCAAACCCATATTCATCTTTCTTATATATAAAAACAAATTCTTCAACAGGATTTGTAAGTGTTTCCTCTTCTCCGCCTTTTGTTGATGTTGTCTTAACAGCATAACTGGCTATATATTTAGAATTATCAGGCAGAAGATCTATAGCATACTTAGTTACATTAGGCTGCCCTGCATCATGTGCAGCATCCGTTTTATACTTTGAATCAGATGGAACTTTATTCTTTGCATTACTGTAAGATGAACCCTGACCAACTTCAAAAAGATATACTGTGGCTCCCGGAGCCAGATCCAATGATCCTTTTAAACCATCACTGGTGCTATGTGTCATGGTTTTAAAATCTGTATCTTCATATACATTATGAGCAACCCCTCCTGTGGAGCTGGTCTTCATATATCCCAGCGGCTTGCCGCTGGCATTTTTGTTATTATAAATATCAAAATATACATCCTTCAGTTTATTTTTGGGATTTCCAGCCAGGAGCTTTTGAATGGAAACAAATGAATTCTGCTGATTAAGCTTTATTGTAAGCTCCATTCTCTGGTAGCCATTTTCATGTGTCTGTCCATCTACATTACTTATTGCCGTATATGTAGCCACACCTTTGGAAGAAGATACATAAGTAAACTTAAGCCCCGATATAGTATGCTTTCCCGGTCCAGGATCAGCACAGCCGCCTTCCCTGTCCGGATGTTTGGCACAGTAACATTCGACTGTACCGATTTTAAGTTTATTATAATATCTGCTTGTCTTTGGAACATTTGCAGAAACCATATAACCTGTAAATGATTTTCCAGCCGCTGATGTCTGATAGATTTCTACTGTCACATCATTTATATAATGAGGAAAACCACTCCCCTCAGGAGGTGTTGCTGTCGCTCTAAGTAATATATCGTCCAGCATCTTCTGCGTTAACGGAATATGCTTATCTGTCTTTTCATTTTCCCCGGCTTTTGGCTCCTTATTCATTTCATCAATGTTATATACATCTTTCCTCTTTGATACATTTTCTATTCCATCTCTTATAGCATACGCTGATAGCTTTGAAGCCGCATCTGAAGTAGAATCAGCTACAACATAGTAATCAACTGACGAACCATAATTTGATTTTTCTAATCTTATACCTTTATCATCACAGGCACCCACAGTTATAACTCCTGCTATTCCTGCCGGAACATAATAAGAAGCATTTCTTCCGTTATTTCCAGCTGATGCCACTACTACAATACCCTTTTCCAATGCCTCTTCTATAGCCTTTTTAAGAACATCACTATCTAATGATGCTACAGAACACATAGACAGATTAATAACAGAAACCCGTGCCTTTATAGCATATTCTATAGCTGCATATACATCCGATACCGAACCTGTTGCAGCTTCGTCCAATGCTTTAATAGAAAGAATCTTTATATCAGGATTCGCTGATATCATAGCTTGTGCCATAAGGCTGCCATGTCCATTATCATCAGTCACAGTTTCTCCGATAACAGATACTGCATTTACAATACCCGCTCCTGACGCGCCGGTATCTATGAGAGCTACGCATCCTGAATAATCTTCCGGCTCCACTGAATTTATAATAGATATGGCATCATCACCACTATTTACATCAGATAAATCAGCCTCTCCATGTCCATCATTTATAGATTCATCATTTTTACCTGATGCTTTTATCACGGAATTAACATCAACAAAATCCGCTTTACTGTAATAGTATGTATATGCTGACATTGTCTGCTCTTTATCCGCATATCTGGTCAGATATATATTGTTATATACAGAGATTACTTCAGTATCTGCTGTAAAAACAGACGGATCCTCAGTAGCTATCAGTAGTTCGCAGGAGGAAAAATCAAGCCCCTCTACAGATATTCCATCATATATCCGATCAAAGGTTGGAACTGTTTTTTCCTTATCATTTTTCTCTTTATCTTTCTTATTATCGTTTTTAATATCATCTTCAAAGGTAGTATCACTGTCTTTGGTACTTTCTATCTCCGTATCATCCTTCTGTTTTCCACTATCTTCTTTATTTTCTCCTTCCTTAGAATCTGTACTATTTTGTATAGTTTCTTTTTCTTCCGGACCTTTCATCTGAGTGTCCGTTTCTTCCACAGGCTTCTCACTACTGTTTGCCTCCTCCTGATCACTTTTTTCTGTGGATACTTCTATAATCTCTTCTTTTGTTTCTATTTCTTCTGCTTCTAATTCTTCCGCTTCTAACTTTTCTGTTTCTTTCTCTATAGGATTTTCTATTTCCTGCTGCTCATTATTCTCCTTTTCCGCATATGTAGTAATAACATGAGCTGGTATATAATTAAAAATCAATATAATCGCAAGCATAATTGCTAAGACTTTCTTCTTTTTATTCATGTTTTCTTCCTTCCTATCCTGCCTCTATATATCCTGAATCCGGCAACAAATATTAATATCAATGTCACATATACAATCATCTGAAGAACAGTATTATTCTTTTCTTTATTGTCCGTTTTATCCCTTTTATTCTTTATAGTTTTCTCTGCTATTTCTTCTGTCGCTACTTTTTTCTCTGTATCTGATTCCGCATCAGTACCGGTTGCTTTGTTAAGCCTTTTCCTTTCATTAAGAAGTTCGGTAAGACTCTTACTATCCTTTTTGTTCGACTTTGCTATAAGATTTCCTTCGGCGTTATATAGAGTTTCAACTACCATAATATCTTTGTTCATATATTTACCGCTGTCTATTTCCATCTCTATAGATGTATCTCCATCAGCTTCACGAGCTACAAAAACTTTCTCACCCACAGAAGTTTCTATTACACTATCTGTTTCTTTGTCATATAATGTTCCCACAAGTCTGTAGCTCATATCAGGTGTAAGATTCACATAACTGACCGAATCAACTACGGTTATTAGTCCAGAATCAGACTCTTTTTCAATACTTATATCTGCAGCTTTGCTCTTATCCATCCTTACGATAGACGCCATATACAGATTTCCCTCAGAGCCTTCCTTTATGGCTATTTCTTTATCCTTATCTTCATTCTTCCCAAGATATAGTTTTTCTTCTACAGTCAACTCATTAACACAGGAAAATCCCGTATCTGATAACTCTATATCTATATCATCATATTCAAGCCATTCCTCTCCTGCTGCGCCCATATCTCTATCTACATACTTACCTGTTTTAAAAGTACACTTGGATACAACACATTTTCCGTTCTTTTCGTATTCCTTATATGATCCTTCCGTATTTTTTATCATGAGCTTACCCACAAGAGTATATTCCGTACTACTCTCTAAGCCGCTAAAGTATACTTTATCTATCAGACTTATTTTTTCTCCTATCGGTATCTCCTTTAAGACCATTCCTTTAACATATAAGCGTGTATTAATCTCCGGAAGAACAGCATCTGTTGGTGTCCCGGAAGGGTTCGCATCTGTAACAGTTCCTTTACCTGATTCTCTGGCAAAAACCAAAAAACAATTGAAAAATGTGATAAAACATATAGTCATAAAAGTTAAGAAGACCTTATATATTTTTTTGAGTTTCAATCCAGTTCCTCCCAAAGACATATATATGTTAAACACATTCATATCGAACTGCAGCTATACCTATAATGTCGCCATGATTAAGCGTAACTGCCCTGCCTTCATCAAGTCTGCTGTCATTTATATAAGTTCCATTTGTCGAGCCCATATCCATCAAAGTAACAACCTCTCCGTGTCTTTCTATTACTGCATGCAGCCTGCTTACCGATGCATCATTTATCACTACGTCACATTCTGATTGAAGTCTGCCTATTCTGGTAGCTCCCTCTATAAGATATATCTGTTCGATTTCTTCATTATTCTGCTTTCCTGTTGGAATCAGTTTTGATACAGCGTCTGATGAATCCGGTGTAAGTATGGTGGTTCCCTGTACTTTTCTTTCAGGAATATTCTCTGAAACAGATGTAATACTATTTTCTTTAAATTCATTTTGTGCTCCTTTAAATGATTCCTCCAGCTCCGCTTCATTTTTCTTATGGTTTATATCGACTATCGTAAATACTATTGCCATAAGAAAACTTAATATACTGAACCTTAAAGATGATGGACCAAAGATAACAAGCATCACCAGCATTATCAGTACTGCCACAGCAAATACAGCTATATACTCTTTGGGATTGTAACTTATATTCACAGGACTGCTTTTATATACATATGGCTCCACATAGATATCCTCCGATATAACTTCTTCCGGCTCTTCGTAACTTTTTTTCTCTATACAAAGTCTCGACGAAGAACCCTTATCTGCTGTCAGTCTCGTAAACATATCAATGGTAAAATTATCTCTGATTATCTGGCTGTATGTATCATACAGATACTTCACTCCTTCTGAATCCTTATGGTCATATAACCTCATTATGTCTTCAAACAGATTCTTTATCTCTGCTTTAAAGTCAAATGTATTTCCCGGAATATAAATGAATTTATAATCATCAGTTATATCCGAGAAAAAAATGTAATCCATAGATATTATTATTCCGTTAGGATTAAGCAGAAACTCTCTCAGTTCCCGGATACATTTGTTCACTGCAACCATAAGATGCTTTATGTCTTCTTTATTAGGACTTTTTCTACTATATCTCGCAATAAGAGGACTGAGACCGTCTATCTTTACATACATGCTCTTCTCACCATCCATCTCGCGTATCTCGCTCGGCAATATATGCTTAAATCTGCAATGTGTGAGCATTCTCTCCTCATAATTATCCGGAATAACCACTTCACTGATTTCCAGAAGACTATTAATCCCCTGATTTTTCTGAAATATCATCATAAAGCTGCCACCTCCTCAACCTATCCACCCTGAGATCTATTTCTCTTTCAGAAGATACTCCAAAAAGTTTTATATAGCTAAGCTTCCCACTGATAGCAGCCTTATGGCGCGAATAGTTTCCTGAAGCATTTACACTTCCGTATTCGATATTTTCTCCATATGTTTTAGCCGCAAGATAGTTGTATACCGTATCATCCCTTATATTACCTAGTGGTATCTGATATAGAGTTTCTACTTCTTCAGCTTTTATTACACTTTTTTCAAAACAGATAATCAGCCCTGCAAGTGTCACAAATATAGCTATAAGAACTATAGGTATCACTACACTTGCTTCTATAGTCATATATCCTTTGTTTGTATTCATCACTTACCTCCACTGCATTTGGAACATGGCGGAAGGCTTACTTCACTCAGCTTATACCTGTCAACAGTTCTTTTAATTCCTTTACATTTTCTGCTGGAATGATAGCTTTCTCCATCCGGAGTGGTATATACCCACGCCCCGCAGGATTTACCACATAACTTACAAGCCTTATAGCCTGAGCTTTTAGCTGCTTTTATCGTTTTGCTATGTATATCCGGAAGCAGATATGTACAGCCTCTGGAAGTATGGTAAACAACACCATTTTTTGCTACATATACATACGGATCGTCCTCATCCGGATCTGCACTTTCTTCACCTCTGTATCCAAGATAAGCACGTTGCCTGATATGTTCGCTGCACATATGGCTCTTCCTTCCCAGAACAGGAATATCTACGTGAACGAAATATTTGATCTTAAGATCTATAAAGCCTTCATCATCAGGAAAGGATGAACCTATAAAGCTCACCCCATACTTTCCTCCGATGACATACTTTTCCAGGAGAGCATTATCGTCCACATAGCTCTGAAAACGTAATCCCGCAGTAGGAAGATTTCCAAGGGAAATGCTATCCCCTTCATCATGAAATCTATCTGTCAAATATGCATATTCCGCCATATACTCTGCCGTCTCTATACAGGCCTCATATATAACTGCCTTTGCAATATATATCTCCGCGACATTTATAAAAAACAGCATCACAAATAAAAATACAGGTAGCGCCACTGCCGCTTCTATCGACATACTGCCTCTGTTATTCAGCATCCTGTCACCTCTTGATTCCTTATTCTTTCTTCACGGTCTGCAAAACAGGTATTTTCATAAATCAAGGCCGAAGAGTCTTGGAATATTTTTTGTGCGTTATTTTTTATCCCCTTATGAAAACACCTGTTTTGCAAACTATGTTTTTAGTAACCTGTTTCCTCATGATATGTGTAGCTTCTGCCTCTGTATGATATTTTCGTGTCAACGCCAAATGCTGTAATACAGTTTTTAATTAAAAAGTTTTTATCTGAATTCTTTATTGTATTTACCTGAATAAGATCCAGCATTCTAAGCTCCAGCTTATCTCCCTGCATACCGGCAAGTATAATCAGATAGTCCTTATAACCGATTCCCTGCTCATCATCTGCTACTTCATCAAGTTCATCCAGATGAGCAAGACTTTCAAAATCAGTAATCCAGGTAGTTTCATCTTTCAGATAAGGAATCTTATGGTTTCTTAAAAGTCTATATACATCTGCAACGCTTTCTATATAAGACCAGCATCCTGCCAGAAGATACTTAACCACCGGCTCAAGCGGTGGAAATTCTACAGTTAATGCCATTGCCAAAGCTTCACATTCTTCCATTTTTACCGCATCAGTAACTATATATCCAAAATTAAAACCGAATCTTATGGCAAGAATCTCATTCACTACTGTCTGGTAATTTGCTCCATCCGTACTCTTTCCCGCTACCATGTACTCCATCTCCAGATTAAGACATGTATCATCATACTTATGTTCTGTTAAGGAATTGAAATAAGTAGCAGCATATGATATGCTTCCTGCTTTATCTGTGAGCGCGTTGCTCCAGCCACCTGTTTTCATTCCATCCAGCTCCATCTGGTCCTTATCCGCAAAACTGGTATCTATCTCAAAGCTTTCTTCTGAGCCCTCACCCTTAGATGGAAGTGTACTTATGTCCAGTTCCTCATCCTTAAATGTCACATCCGAGGGAAGAAGCAACGATGCTATTCCTGCATCGGTATATGTTTTTAGTGTTTCTCTTGGGTCAGTAACATCCTCGTCATCTGACTTCTCTTTATCTGAGCTTTTTTTGCTCTTTTTCTTACTCTTTTCTTTCCCTTTATCAGATTCCTCTTCACTTTTTTCTATTATTTCTTCCTGTTTCTTACTTATATCTTCATCTATTGCTTTAACCGTTTTCTCATCTACAGGCTTATCTTTTCCTTCTGTTTTATCCATTACTTTCTCGACAGCTTTTTCTGCCATATCGTATTTGAAGTTATCTTTTATCTGCCGCTTAAATTCTTTACATTTCTTGTCTGTTATATGTATACTGTCTGAAATCTCCAGGCTTTCAATCTCATATCCTTTCCCAAGATTTTGATCCAGTATATCTATCATATCCTGCTCCATTGCTTCTTCGTCACCTCCGAAGCTGCCGGTACACAGCATTAGGATATGATAACGATCGAATATATATCTGTTATAGCTGGCGAGTTCTGAAGACATAGCGCTGCTGATTGCTGTAGACATTCTTAAACGTGCATTATTTCTGTCACAGACCTCCAGAACCACCAGAACTACTGCCAGCATAATTACCAAAACCAGTGATATAAAGATCGTTACATACCCTTTGCATCTTTTCATCTCATTACCTTTCCTAACATGACTGATATTATCCTGTAATCGATTCTGAACCGTCAGTTATAGCTTTCCATATCTTGTTTACCAGCGCTGCCGCCTGCGATTTAAATACAATAACAAGGCCAATTAGAACAACCAATATAAGAATGATCTCAATCACTGCAACTCCGCTGTTATCATTCTTTACTTCCGCCAGTCTTCCTCTTATATACCAATATAAATCCTCCATGCTTTATTCCTCCTTAACCTATAAATTGATAAAAGCCGGATACATCACTATTACTATTACCAGCACTAGTAGTATGGCCGTTGGAAGTAACAGCTTCTCTGATGCCTGTTCTCCCTTTTTTCTAATGTGTTCTCTTTTTATATAGAAACTTTGTTTTACTTCTGAATCCAGTAATCCAATCAGATTTGAATTTCCATAAGCAAGATTCTGACTGAGAAGTGACATAAGCCTCATATATTCCTGTGTTCCCAGACTTTTTCCAAGGTCCATATAAACAGATGCCTCCTTAACACCTGATGCCACTCTGTTCAAAGCGAATCCTACTTCTTTTTTAAGATAATCACTCCTTTCCACTTCAGCTGCCCGTCTCATTGCATCCCTTAGATTCAGACCTGCACCTATATGAATAGCAAGTCTGTTTACGAAACTGTAATAAGCATCCTCAAGCTGCTCATCTCTTTTTTCTCCTGTATCGTTTAGTTCCTGCAGCTTTCTATACACTATCAGCAGTAACGTTATAATCCCCAGAAAGAAAACAGCTGTATATTTCTTCTCTTTATCCTCTGCTCTTATAATCTTTACACCTTCTAATTCCTGAGGAAGAACCAGCTCCTTTTCGGTCCTGCTCATCTCCTCAATATTAAGTATCGACACTTTTGCCTTCTCGGAGCTGGTTAGACTATCATCCTTTACAACTACAACATCTTTTGTATATGTATCAGTATGATTATCATCTTTTATATCTGCCGTAACAGTTACCTCTACAGGCTCTTTTAAAAATCTATTTGAAACAGTTCCCACTGTACTTATTACATCCGGTTCACTTGTACTCCATACTATTTTTAGGTTTCCGCTTTCGTCCTTCTCAGGAAATTTAAGATCACCCATTACCTTATCTGCAGCTGTATTATTTCCCAAAATACATGAATCTATATAGCTCTTAGCCTGCTCACATTCCTTTTCAAATTCACTATCTGTATATTCCTTCGGATTAACTTCAAGACTGAAGTCTTCCACATCCTCTGCTGCATCACTTCGTAGTTCCATATCAACATATATAGGACTGTCGCCTGTATCCGGGCGTTTAATCGTATACAGATCCTGTTCTTTTTCCGGAATAAAAGTTATTCCACCTGAAATCAGGAGAACTATTACCAGCCCCAAAAGAAATGTATGATAAAGTCCGATCATATATTCTGTTAGTGTATCTTCAAGATTTTGCGTATTTAATACATTTGTTTTTCTTATCATCATCCTTACTTTGTTTAAAACAGCAGGTGGTGTATAATGAAGCATCGCTTCTGACAGACTAAAGAGTATGTCCACTCCCTGCTTATATTTGCTATAGTTTTTTCGGCTTATCATAGCTAACATTCCTATGATAATTACAAATCCGAAAGATATATATCTAACCATTTTCTCCCTCCTTTGGTTACATTACTGTCACTATTTTTCTTCCCAGATAATCTGCTCCCAGATTCGCGAGCATGAGTATTGTCATTATGATGAAGCCGGGAACAGTGCCAAATAAAGGATCAAGAAACCCCTTATTTGTAACCCTCAGAAATAAACTTATCAAAGCCGGCATATACACCATAATCATGAGTTCCAGTCTCTTTGCTGCAACAACTGTTGCTATCTCTTCTCTCAGCTCTATCTCGCTCACTATTCGTTCTACTGTATCCTTTATTATTCTTACTGCATTTCCACCAGTCCTTTTTATAGTTGCTATTACTATTGCAAAATCCTCTGCCTCTCTCAGGTCCACATCTTTCGCAAATTCAATAAGAGCTTTTTCAAGTGAAATCTTTAGCTCCATTTTTCTTTCCACCTGTCTAAGAGCATCAACGATTACATTCTTTTCTCCATATATCTTTATTAAGTCCTCTGTCGCCATATGAACCGCGCTTTCCATGGATTTTCCTGCAGCCAGAGATGACTGAAATGAAACCATCATGCTTTTTAATTCGCTAAGCCTCTTTATTCTCTTTTTTTCTTTATTATTCTTTGAAACTGTTATATAGCTGTACACTCCTGCAAGGCATGAAGGTATAAGTCCAAAAAGGTTGTTATAAAAAACATATGCGGCTCCAAATGTAATCAGTAATCCTGTCATGAGCGCATTTATATCAAGACCTTTTTTCATACCTGCATATACCTTTCCTGATACACCGTAATCAGACCGGCATTTGCAAGTTTACCTACATTTACCAGATCATTAATCTTACGAAGCTCACCAACAACCTTTTCCTGCTTTATATCAGTCTCCACAAATCTATACAGTTCTCTTGTAACTATCTCATCATTTTCCATTCCCATTACCTCTCTTATCTCCAGAACCTTTCGCGATTTATCACGAAGCCTTCCAAGATGAACAACTATATCTATAGCTGATGCAATCTGCTGTCTTACTGCTTTAAGCGGCAGATCCGCTCCCATCAGAACCATGGATTCAAGTCTCAGAAGCATCTCATGTGCAGAGTTTGCATGTCCCGTAGAGAGGCTGCCGTCATGTCCTGTATTCATAGCCTGCAGCATATCTATTGCCGCTGCATCCCGGACCTCGCCAACTATGATTCTGTCTGGTCGCATACGCAGACTGCACTTTATCAGATCACGTATAGTTATCATGTTTTTACCTTCAACATTTGCATTTCTCGCTTCCAGACGAACCAGATTATCTACCCCTATAACCTTTAATTCCGCACTGTCTTCTATGGTAATTACTCTTTCATCGTCAGGTATATATTCTGTAAGTGCTCCCATAAATGTTGTCTTTCCGGCGCCGGTACCACCGGATATAAAAATGTTGTAACCCGCGGCCACAAGAAGTTTCATGAAGTCCGCCGTTTTTTCATCGATTGCTCCCAGCTCTATCAGCTTTTTCATATCGATTTTTTTTCTGGAAAATTTCCTTATCGTAACTGCACTTCCATCTACAGATATTCCATTTAAAACGACATTTACTCTGGAGCCATCCGGAAGAATTACATCCACTATAGGCGTTGTTTCATTTACCATTCTGTCCGCCTCACCCACTATCTGCTGTATAACAGTCATAAGTCTGTCCGGATTCTCAAAATGTTTTTCTGATTTTCTTATCCTTCCATCCTTTTCATAAAATATGGAATCAGCTCCATTTATCATTACTTCAGTTATACTGTCATCCTCCAGAAAGTCAGATAAGACATCCAGCCTTCTGATGGCATTGAAAATATCTGATCTGATGGCGAGCTTTTCTTTAAGTGGTATATAGCACTCTCCAGCCTCCTGTCCTAAACAGGAATCTATTATTTTATTTACATCTTCATCTCTGATTTCTCCGGAGAGGTCCATTCTTTCATAGACCTGCTTTCGGATTTTTTCTTTAAATAAACTATCCACCTTCATCTCCATTCTGTATCTTCCAGACAAATCTGATCATTTCCTCGCTGAAAGCTTCCTGGTCAGGCACACTAACTGCTTTGATTTTATCGAGAATGGTTCTATATCCCATATCTGATATAAGCTTCATAAATACCTCCAGTTTTCTGACTGAAACTTCATCTCTTAGTACGGGCATATAGATGTAGTCAAATGTATCAAGTATCCTTAGATCTCCTAACACCGCTGATCCTATATCGAAACAGATTGTTGTGAAGCTGCCGGACCTCAGCAGAATATTTCTAAGACGTTCTATATCCTGCAGGCTTACATCGAATGCATCCAGATATGTCCCCGACAATATAGACATATAGATACCCTGCTCCTGGTATATCTGCTCTTTTATACCTGCCTCAAGATCCGACCTGTTCATCTTAAGTGGATATAATATGTTGTTTGACAGAGCATTTAGATTATCGCTAAAGTTCTCCATCCCAACATACAGACCTCCACGTACTTCATCTATTCCCGCAAGAGTCTTTGCAAGTCTCGTCTTCCCGCATCTTTCCAGCGGCGAATATACACATATAAACTGCGACACACTTCTTACAGAGCCTGCATCAGGAACCATACATTTTTTGATTTGCGTAACTATCTCACCAGCCATCTGAAATCTGTATATATAGCTCTGCGTAATGCTGTAGCTTTTGTCAGCCAGATATGTCTCTGACATTTCAAGAACTTTTGTATCTGACAGATATAATTCATTTCCCCTTCTCTCACAGCCTGATATATTGTCAGTAATAATGAGATCCAGTTTCTTCGTCTCCAGATATAGAATCAGGTGTTCTATACTCGAAAAAATAACTATCTGAAAGCCCAGAGACGTATCTGAATTAACATATTCCAT
>AUXO011005826.1_pt1 | contig 15416 bp, 12 predicted proteins | sample 768731 | NCBI WGS metagenome assembly AUXO01 (sample SAMN02715735, study PRJNA202380) | gut metagenome | biome: sheep rumen | host: Ovis aries | place: New Zealand: Palmerston North
TTTGAGGTCGCTACCGAAAAAAATTTCACAGCAACTAAGTGAAAGCAAGCGTAGCCTTTGGCAAGCGAAGCTTGAACGTGTTTAGCTACGGTAATATCGGGTGGGGGGCGCGGGCTGAACGTAGGCGGTTTTTGCGTAGCAAAAATTTTTTGAGCGTAGCGAAAAAAAAGCCGTCTGACAGCGAGGCTGAAAACAAGGTTCGTAAGCCCCTTGCCCCGTAGGGGTGCCGCTTGCGGCAGGGCTGAAGACCGCAGTTTTCGCCCGATGTCAGTCGTTCAGGGGGCGCAATGCGGTTTGCAAAAAAATTTTAGTAGAAAGAGGTGAAATCCAATGAGTGAGAAGAATTTAGAGTTGCCGCAAGCTATCGAAATGGAAAAAAGCGTATTGGGTGCCATGATGCTTAAACAAGGACTCGTTGTCCCGAAGATACGGTCAATGCTCAAGGAAGACGACTTTTACAGAGCAGAGCATCGCATGGTTTACAGAGTGTTGCTAGAGCTGTACGAAAAAGGAATCGAACCGAATATTCTCTCTCTGGCAGAGGAATTGCGTAAACGTCAAGAGTTAGATAAAATCGGTTTGCGGTATGTGTTCATGCTCGGAGAATCGGCTTGGACTACTGGTTATGCTCAGGCTCATGCGAAAGTGATAAAAGAAAAAGCAATCTTGCGGCGGTTGATGTTACTCGGCGAGGTTTTGCAAGAAGAAGCTTCGCAAGATTCAAAGCCGTTGCAAGAAATTTTGGGTGAAGCGTCGAAAATACTAAATGAACTACGGGCAGTAACGGAAGAAAAAAATGACACTGGATTTGCAAGCTTTTTTAAAGAGAAATTTGGCTCAAAGGTAAAAGAAATGAAAGAATACGCGAGCCGAAAGACGGGCTTTGAGAATATAGACGCAGAACAGATATTCACACCGGGCTTATACGTGCTGGGAGGACTGCCGGCATTGGGCAAGACGACGTTCGCATGGCAACTGTTAGAGCAAATGTCGCGCCAAGGAGAAAAGTGCGTGTATTGCAGTTATGAGATGAGTGAGTTTGAGCTATACACGAAGTCGGTAACGCGTGAACTTTTTAATCGGGATAAAAAAACGGGACTAACGTCAGCAGGAATTCGTCGAGGAGACGAGACTCGCACATTGATGGAAATATTGGCAGAATTTGGAGAAACAGGAATCGATTTAACAGTGGTGGAGATGCAAGAGCAAGATATAGATGACTTGATTTTCGAGTTAAGGAAGTATTGTGTGGAAAAAGCTCCGGTAATAGTGTTGGATTATTTGCAGATAGTGCCGGTGAGGCGAAAAGAAGCGTCGGCAAAGCAGGGCATAGATGAGATAGTTCGTAAGTTGAAGAATTTTCAGCGAGAGACGGGCGCGACATTTATAGTAATAAGTAGCTTTAATAGGCAGAATTATGGACAACAGGTAGCGTTTGAGAGTTTCAAGGAAAGTGGGAATATTGAATACTCGGCAGATGTGGTGTGGGGCTTGCAGTTATATGCAACGCGAGAGCTGAAAGAGGGGGCGACGAATCAAAATCGGGAGATAATCTCAAAAGCAAAAGAGTCAAGTCCGCGGCAAGTAGAACTGAAATGCCTGAAGAATCGTCAAGGCAAGAATTACAGTTGCTTTTTCAAGTATTATCCTGCAGTAGATACCTTTGAGGTTTGCAAAGAGGAAGATTTTAAGAGAGTAAATGCGGAATCAAAAGCTAAGAAGGTAAAAAAATAAATAAAGAACGTCCGAAAAAATATTCGGGCGTTTTTTGCTTGGTTAAGGTTGCAAAAGTGTGTTATGCGAGTTGGCATAAAAGTTGTAACATAGGAGCAAGAGAAAAATGATGGTTGGTTTGAGAATTAAGAATGAGAGGAAGGCAGATGAAAAGCAGTACAGCCATAAGTAGTAATTTTTCACCCGTGAAAATTTTGAGTGAAACGGAAAAATTGCGTCGGGAATTAAGACGAGTGAGAGAAGAAAACCGAAAACTGAAACACATAATTTCGTATGGAAACATGTCGACGTTGGAGACGCTGATAGACCAGTATATGGATTCAAGTCGGATGTATCTGAAGAAAATTGCTTTGGAAATTCAGCTGACAGATTATGAAAAGTCTGGAACAGATAAAGTAATGGAATTGATAGAGCATTTGGAGCATATAAGGGAGGAATTGTATAAGTTAATAGAAATAAGCGAAGAAGGCGAAGTTGTTCATAATGAAAGTTTGAGACATGACATAAAGATGGCGCGAGAACTGATACCTAAATTGGAAAATATAGTGCAACTGCATATAGACAGAAAAAAAGGCGAAGAAATAGAGCGTGTGTTAGCGGAATTTGCTCAACGGTTTAGGAAATGTTTTTGAAATATGGAAGTGAGGAAATGGAGAAATTTGGAGAACGAATAAGAGAATTGAGAAAAAATAGAGGACTGACAATTTATGAACTGGCAACGAGGCTTGGAATATCGCGAAATACATTGACATTATGGGAACGCGGAGAAAAAGAACCGTGTGGTATAACTCTGTTGGAAGATATGGCGGATGTTTTACAAGTACCGTTGAAAAGTTTGTTGGCAGGAGAAAGAGAAACTCGAATCGAAGACAATCCAATAATAAAAAGCTTAGACGAACGAGTGGCAAGATTAGAAAAAATTATAAGAGTCAATGAGAAATAGAATCGTACAAGGTTTGTAGAAGGTTTGATTGGTGGAGAATATGTATGTAGGTACGAGTGAAATGCTGGAGAAAAAGTTTCGCGGATATTGTCATGAATTTGGAGGCTTTATCTATGGTCGTCTTTTACGACGAGATTACTACAATACTGGCTACCATGAATTTTTTATTGAAGGAATAGACGAGGAATACGGGGATTATCTTCCTGATGTTGACCCTGAAACTGTTGCTCAAATGATTGGTCATGACAAAGATGGTGTAGAAATTTATGAAGGTGATAAGCTTGTCGACAATCTTGGGCGAGAGCATATTGCTACAATTCAGGATACTATTGAGTTAATCGCGGAACTTAAACTTAAAGAGGACGCTTGTAAATTGTACTTTGATTCAACAGGCAAGAAATGATGATTGAAATTCTTTTTGGGCTTTAGTATACTTAGGCAAAATTTTCAGAAAAGGTTACGTTTTTATGTGGTGCAAGAATTGTAATTTGGAAGTTAGCGGTGAAAGATGTCCTATCTGCGGTGCGACAACTGAGGAAGATATTCTTGCTGAAATTTTCTGGTGCGACACCTGTGATTTGCCTGTTATAACTTCTCTTTCTTTTGACAATAAAAATATATGTCCGCTTTGTTCCAGAAAAATGCGACATCTTGCCACAGATATTCGTCCTGTCTTTCCGGAAGAAAGATTGTTGCTCGCCGCTTTGCTTGATAAACCGTTGGGCTTTTTCATGGATTGTTCGGTTTGGGCGTTGAACAGTAGATATTATATTTACGGTAAACCTATAAATGTTTCCGCGAAGTCTTTTGCAGAGGCTGATGCGGATTTCATTGCCGCAAAGATTTCTTCCGCTAACGTTGAAATAAATTATACGCGTTTTGATAGTGACGTTGTTAATTTTGTTCGCGCTAATCGTTATAGGCTCGCTACTCTTAAAGACGAGGCAGAATCTTTCGTGAGACGTACTGCGAAAAATTTTTCCAGCGAACGCGTCGTGGTTTCTTTTTCCGGCGGTAAGGATTCAACTGTCGTTGTTGACATAGTCACACGAGCTTTGAACAATCCAAGTTTAGTACACATTTTTGGGAATACGACACTTGAGTTTCCGACGACGCTTGCCTATGCAACTCGTTATAGAGAAAATCATCCTTTTGCTATCTTTCAAAACGCAGTTAATGATGAACAGAATTTTTTTGATGTCTGCGAGGACATCGGTCCACCGGCGCGAATGATGCGTTGGTGTTGTTCTATGTTTAAGACGGGTCCAATTGCTCGTGTCATCAGTAGTTTGTATCGAGACCAAAGGATTTTGACTTTCTACGGAATAAGAAAGTCTGAGTCCGTTACCCGTAGCAGATATAATCGCGTTGAAAGTGATGCTGAATCAATTAAGATTCGTCAACAAACTGTAGCTTCTCCAATTTTTTTTTGGAAAGATGCAGATGTTTGGTTGTATATTCTTTCCGAAGGAATTGATTTCAATTCTGCTTATCGTCTTGGTTACGACCGCGTTGGCTGTTGGTGTTGCCCGAATAATAATCAACGTGCGCAGTTCTTATCGCGAGTTTATATGCCGAACGAGTCTAAAAAATGGAGAGCGTTTCTCGTTGATTTCGCAACAAAAATCGGTAAGCCTGACCCTGAAGTTTATGTTGATTCCGGCAAGTGGAAAGCGCGTCAAGGTGGCAATGGTTTAGTTTCTGCGAAAGATGTCAAGCTTAGATTTACGAATTGCACCACTGAAGAACACGCTAAGATTTATCAGCTTACGCGACCTTTTGATAATGAACTTGTCGGTCTGTTTGTTCCCTTTGGCAAGATTGCTCCTGAACTTGGAAGAAAACTTTTGCACGAAACTTTAGTGCTGGATTGTAAAACAAACGTTCCAATCCTTTCAATTATTCCATTTAACCAGGGAAATGCAGTTAAAATCAAGACGCTTAACGTTGCAGACCATGATTCCCTTCAAAGAATGGCGAGTTATCAAGTAAAAAAATTTAATGCTTGTCGAAAGTGCCTCAAGTGCGAATCATTGTGCCGCGTCGGTGCGATTTCCGTCGGCGAAGAATATTTTATCGACCCCATGAAATGCGTACATTGCAAAATGTGTGTGACGGCAAAATATTTAGACGGTGGTTGCATGATGGATAAATTTCTTCGGACGAAATAATTGGAGGCACGTAGAATAATGAAATTTAGAGCACATGATACCTTTTTCATAAGAAAGGGTTGGCTAAGTAAGGGAATGCGTCATGTGAAAAAGTCAGCAGACGTTTTTGTTTCTTGTGAGGAAAATCCAATGGATGTACTCGGACTTGGTGCAAACATGGTTAAAGCTTTGCGTTATTGGTTGCAAGCGGTTGGCTTGACGTATGAACCCAATACGGGTAAACGTATACAGAGTTTCACTGGACTTGGCGAATTGATTTACAAGTATGACCCCTATTGCGAAGAAAGAGGTACTCTATGGCTCTTGCAGTATCGGCTTGCGTCGAGTAGTGACTTGGCAACCGCATGGTATTTTTTCTTCAATGAATTTTCTATGCAGGAGTTCACGCGGGATAATTTTGTTACCGCTTTGAAAAATTACGTTGATATGCAAGATGGTGCGACAGAGATTGCTACTCGTTCTTTGGAAGAAGATTTTAACTGTATCGTCGGCACATACTTGCCGCGCCACAGAGACGACGACAAAAAAATTTCTCCCGAAAATAATATCTTCTGTCCTTTCAGCGAACTTGGTTTGATTGACATCTTGAATAAGCGACAAAAAATTTTTCGGAAGAGTATCCCGTTAGGTAGTTCGTTAAATCCGTGGGTCGTGCTTGCTGTAATTGTTGATAATGCTAAAGAACGCAAGGAAATAACTTTGACGGAGCTACTACGGTCACCTAAAAATATCGGACGCGTCTTTAACCTGGACTCAATTACCATGCTTGATGCGCTTTATAATATTGAGCGACTGCATTTGTTGAAAATTAGTCGAACTGCAGGGCTGGACGTTATTTCAATTCGACGGGAGTTGACGTTCTTGCAGTGCGTTGAAAATTTTTATATGTCGATAAACGAGCAGGAGATTAGTTAATGAGTAAGATGATTTCTGTTGCAGAAGACTTTCAGTATTCTGTCAACATTGAGTACGACTTGGGCAACGATGACAAATTAAAAAATTTTATTCCGACGAGGACGATGTTCAGTTTGTTGGAAGAAATTTTGCTCAGTGTTCGCTCAAATTCTAATGAGCGCGCAAGAATTTTAATTGGTGCGTATGGTCGCGGAAAATCTCATATCATACTGGCAATTCTATCTATGCTCATGAAAAAAGACCTCAGCTTGTTTGAAAAACTTTTGCCTAAACTCAAAGAGATGCCCGAACTTTATCGACTTGTTGAAAATTTTTACGCAAGCTCAAATAGAATTTTGCCCGTGACAATCAATGGCACAGCGACAAATCTCAATCAGTCGTTTCTTTCAGCTTTGCATAGAACGCTGGTGAAATTCGACCTACTTGATATATTGCCGAAAACAAATTTTCAAGCGGCAGTTGAAGTTTTGCACCGTTGGCATAAAGATTTTCCGAAAACTTATGCCGCATTCAAGAAACTCATCGGAGAGCCTGTGAAAAATTTTATCGGCAGGCTGGAAAATTTTGATACAGAGGCTTACGCGACTTTTGAGAAACTATATCCCACGTTGACTGCCGGCAGTGTTTTCAATCCGTTTTTGGGTTTCGAGGCGGTCGAGCTTTATGAGAGTGTTGCGAAAAGTTTGCGGACTAAAGGTTATACAGGTCTTTATGTTGTCTATGACGAATTTAGCAAATTTTTGGAGGCTAATATCAGACGCGCTTCAGTCAGTGATATAAAAATGCTTCAGGACTTCGCGGAAAAGGCAAATCGTAGTGGCGCATTGCAACTGCATCTTTTGCTTATTTCTCATAAGGAAATTTCAAACTACATTGACAAGTTGCCGAAGGAAAAAGTTGATGGTTGGCGCGGCGTATCCAATCGTTTTTTACACGTGCGCATGAATGAAGACTTTGAGCAGACTTATGAGATTATTTCCGAAGTCATTCATCGTAAGCCGAAACTTTGGAAAAATTTTTGCTTACGATATGCTAACGAATTTAACTCACTGCACAAGATTTATTCTACTGCACGAATGTTCCGCGACGTGCCGGACGTTTTGTCTGTGACGATTGAGGGATGTTTTCCGTTACACCCCGTGTCAACATTTATCTTGCCTCGGTTATCCGAGCGTGTCGCCCAGAATGAGCGCACACTTTTTACATTTCTTTCTGCTAGTGGAACAACAACCTTGACTGCATTCCTGCAGAGTTATCGTGATGATTTTACGCTACTCACACCCGATAAAATTTATGATTATTTCGAACCGCTCTTCCGCCAAGAACTTTACACGGGAGAGATTCACAAAACTTTTTTGCTTGCCAGTAGAATCTTAAAACAAATGGAGCCGACAACACTTAGTGCGAAGATTATAAAGACAATCGCACTGATTTACATGTTGGAGCAATTTGAGTTACTCGCACCTACTAAAGAACAGCTGACGGAAATTTTTTCATGTGACTACTCGACAGAAGAGATTACGCGAACATTTAATGAGTTGACTGAAAAAAATTTCGTCGTTTATCTTAGGCAAAGCAATAATTACCTTAAGCTCAAACAAAGTTCAGGCGTGGACATAATGCAAAAAATCCGTAATGTTATGGAAAATCTTTCGACAAAATTTTCTGCGCGGGATGTTCTCAATGCCGAAAACTTTGACAACGTTCTTTATCCATCTCGCTATAACATCGAACACGAGATGACACGTTGGTTTGATTTTCAATTCGTTTCTAGCGAAGAAATTTTATCCGGATTAGGTTTAGATACTGAATTTAGCGGTGACGGAATTATTTTTGGTGTGCTTGTTGACGATGAATCAGAAATTGAAAGAGTTAAAAAAGTTCTCTTAGCGGCAAGCAAGTCGAAAGTTCGTTGTATTTTCGTTCTACCAAAAAGTTTCGTCGATGTGCGTGAAGTTGTTCTAAAATTTTCCGCAGTCAAACAGCTTAAAGAGCTTGTTGAAGATGATTCTGTTTTACTCGATGAGTACGAAGTTATTTTTGAAGACTTGCAGTTGGTAATGAAAAATTTTATTGACAGTTATACTCACCCTGAAAATTTTCGTTCAACTTACATTCACGACGGAAAAATTTTGCACATATACAGGAAAGCAATGCTTAGCGAACTCATGTCGAAGATTTGTAGCGAAGTCTATACTCGAACGCCAATAATCAACAACGAGGTCATCAACAAAAACGAAATTACAAACATGGCAGCAAACAGTCGTAACAAAATTATCGCGGCTTTACTTCGTCAGGAACTTGAACCAAATCTTGGTCTACGCGGAACGGGGCAGGACGTTTCAATTATGCGTAGCACACTGATTCGCACAGGCATTTTGATTGGCGATGATAACTCGCAAATAAACTTGCGACCCAAAAATAATGACGACATGTGCGATTTGCTTAAAACAATAGAAAATTTTATCTTAGATGCCCGACAAAAACCGACTAGCTTTTCTGAGCTGTATGAAAGACTGACTTCGCCGAACGGTCATATTGGTCTGCGGCGCGGGGTGATTCCGATTTATCTTGCGGTAGTTATTCACAGCTATAGAAAACAAATCACAATCAGCAACCGTCTTGAACCAGTGCGCACCAGTGTCGACACGCTGATTCAGATAAATTCTGCGCCCGAAGATTTTTCTATTGAATATCTTGACTGGAGCACAGACAATGAAAATTTTGTTGCAGAGCTCGCTGATGCTTTCGCAGATTTTATCATTAGTGCGGAAAAAAATTTAGGTTTTTGTGATTACGTGGCAAATGCGATGGTTCGTTGGTTCTTGTCTTTACCAAAATACAGCAAAGATTTCAATTTATGCCCGAACGGCGACAAGATACCCGAAAAATCTATTAAGCTACGCAACATCTTGCGACAAAACTTGAACGGCTCTGATTTGTTATTCAAGAAGCTGCCGCAGATTTTTTCTGAAGATTTGACGACGACAGCCGCCCAAATTATTTCGACGAAAAAATTTTTTGATGAGGCAATCTATGAACTGAAAGGTTTTATTCTTGACCAGACGAAGAAAGTCTTTTCAACTGATAATTTAATAACGACTCTTCGGGATTGGTGCGCATCACTTAATCCGAAAATTTTTGAGCAACTTTTTCCCGATGAAACGGACAAATTTCTTCGCTTGATAAAATCCGCAGTTGATGAAGAAGCTTTTATCACAAAGTTGGCGAAATTGGCGACGGGCTTGCAACTTGAGGATTGGAACGAACAGACGCCGGCAATCTACTTTGAAAAGCTCATGCAATTCAAAACAACAGCGGAAAATTTCCAGTGTAACGAGACTTCCGAACGACAAATGATTTTTGTCGACGAAGAAGGCGATAAAATTATCAAACGATTCGATTCGATCGAGCTGTCGCCACGTGGCAAGCTTCTATTTAATCAAATTACGTCTTCTCTTGAGGCTATGGGACAAGCTGTTTCGGTGCAAGAGAAACGGCAAGTTCTTATAGAAATCTTGCGTACACTCTGTTGAAGGTGAAATACATGGCTTACTTTGATAATGCGGCAACAACTTTTCCAAAGCCCGATTGTGTTTATTCATTCATGGAAGAATTTTATCGTACAAGCGGTGGTAATTCCGGACGGGGAACTTATGCGCTCGCTGACGTTTCAAAACAAATGATTGACGAAACTCGTAACCTGCTTAGGCAATTGTTTCATTGCGGCTCTAAGCAGGTTATTTTTACGCCGTCGGCGACCATCGCGCTGAACATGATTATTCAAGGAATAATTTTTAGTGGCACTAAAAACGTTTATGTAAGCCCATTTGAACATAACGCCGTTACACGAACGCTAAATCACTTCGAGCAACTTGGGAAAATTTCTGTGACAGAACTAAGCGTTACGAATGAACTTGAATTTGACTTTACGAAAATTCGTAAACAGTTCGAGCAAATACATCCAGATTTTGTTATTATTAGTCATGCAAGCAACGTTATAGGTTTAATTGCTCCCGTCGAAGAAATTTTTTCAATGGCAAAAATTTACGATGCGACAACACTTGTTGACATGGCGCAGACGGCAGGATTAGTTGAACTGAACGTCGGACTTGAGATGATTGACTTTGCTGTATTTGCAGGACATAAAAGTCTTTTTGCTCCGACAGGTATTGGGGGATTTGTTATGAATCCTTCGATACAAATTGAACCTGTAATTTTTGGCGGGACAGGTCATGATTCAGCTAATAAAGATATGCCCGCGACTTTGCCAGAAAAATTTGAACCAGGCACTTTAAATGTTGTCGGTATTGCTGGTCTCAATGCCGCGCTCAAATGGATACAATCCCAGACAAGGGAAAAAATTTTTGCAATGGAGGAAAGTCGTCGTCATCAGTTACTTGAACTTTTTGCAGATTATGACTTTCTTAACATTATCGGGAACGTCACAGGAAGAAATTACGTAGGCATAGTCTCCTGCCTGATTAAAGGGATAAGTTCCGACGATGCAGGAAACATTTTTGCTGAACGCGGAATTTCTGTAAGGACAGGGCTTCAGTGTGCGCCGATTGCTCATAAATTTTTAGGCACATTTCCTGCGGGCACGATAAGATTTAGCGTGAATTGCATGACCTCCGATAAAGATTTCGCCGAGCTTCGCGACGTTCTGGAAGAAATAAAATTTGAACTGTAGAGGAGCAGCAGTTATGAGTTTCTTGGAACTGAATTTGAAAACTGAATATCGTTCACGCCGCGATGATGTTACAAAAGATTTTTACAATCCTGTGCTGACTCAAGCTGTGCTTTATAAGCGTGCAGTCGGATTCTTTTCCTCGTCTGCACTCGTTGCAATGAGCACGGGCATTTGCGGATTAGTAAACAATGGCGGTTTAATTCAAATGATAGCTTCGCCGCGCTTATCACAAGAGGATTTAGAGGCGATTAACTATGGTTTCAAACGCCGCGACGAGATTATCACAGAGGCTTTACTTCGTGAGCTTAAAACTCCACAAGGAATTTTCGAGGAAGAGCGACTGAATTTATTAAGCAATTTAATCGCAGTTGGACGGCTCGATTTCAAAATTGCATATCTTGAAGATGATAACACTGTCGGCATGTTCCATGAAAAACTCGGCGTGATGTACGACTCGGAAGGAAATATCATTGCGTTTTCCGGCTCAATGAACGAAAGCGCAAATGCTTTCTTTAACAACTACGAAGCGATTGATGTTTTTACTTCGTGGACGCATGACGCCGACAGAGTTGTGAGAAAAGTAGCGGCGTTTGATTCTTTGTGGGAAGGCAACGAGCATGGTGTCAAAGTTTTGAAATTTCCTGACGTAACCAAAGAAATTTTGCGTCGCTATAAATTCAACGACAAAATTGACACGACGCTTGATGATCCGCCGCCAGAAGAAAATTTTCAACATGAAGATGAATTATTAATCGTTAAAGCTGATACTGTTGAACCGCCGGAAAATTTCCCTGCCGTCCCATCGAACGTCACCTTGCGCGATTATCAAATTACGGCGATTGATGAATGGGCGCGAAAAAATTATTGCGGTATATTTGATATGGCGACGGGCACTGGAAAAACCTTTACGGCATTAGCGGCAGTATCGAGACTATTTGATGACAAGAGAAATTTAGCCGTTTTAATTGTCTGTCCCTATCAGCATTTGGTTGAGCAATGGAGCGAAGATATTATTTCATTTGGAATGAAACCGATTGTGTGTTATTCGGCATCTTCGCAAAGAAATTGGCGAGAGCGACTTAAAACGGCTGTAACGAGTTTCAATAGTGGCGTAAAAAAATTTTTCTGTATGCTCTCTACAAACGCTACCTTCTCTACAGATTTTGTGCAAAAGCTTATAAAAAAGCTTTCGGGGAAAATTGTGCTTGTCGTCGACGAGGCTCACAATTTCGGCGCAAAAAATCTTAGTCGAACGCTCTTGCCACATATCCCATATCGCCTGGCACTTTCAGCTACGATTGACCGCCACGGCGACGAGGAGGGCACGCAAAAGCTTTACGACTACTTCGGCGAAAAATGCATTGAATATACGCTTAGCGACGCTATAGCAAACGATATGCTCACGGCTTACTATTATTATCCCGTGCCGGTGTCCCTTACCGAAGACGAGCGGGAAAAGTATTTAGAACTCACAACAAAAATTCGCAAAGGTGTCCAACGAGACAAACACGGCAACATAAAATTTACTGAGCAAGCTAAAATGTTGCTCATAAAGCGAGCGAGACTTGTTGCCGGTGCAGAAGAAAAAATTTCTATACTTCGCGAACAAATAGAACCGTTCAAAGATGACAATCAAATTTTGATTTACTGCGGTGCAACAACAATGCGCGATGCAGATTATCGAGAAGGTGTTCCTTCGGCGGAAGAGGCACGGCAGATTGATGTTGTTACCAAAATGCTCGGTATTGAATTGGGAATGCGCGTTTCAAAGTTTACCTCTGAAGAAAGTGCAAGCGAACGCGAACTGCTCAAAAAAAATTTTGCGGAAGGCAAACATCTTCAAGCACTTGTCGCCATTCGCTGTTTGGACGAAGGCGTCAATATTCCAAGCATACGCACGGCTTTTATTTTGGCGAGTAGCACTAATCCAAAAGAATACGTCCAACGGCGTGGCAGAGTTCTTCGAAAATCACCTAGTAAGAAACATGCAGTTATCTTCGATTTCATAACATTGCCTTTACCGCTTGATGAAGTCGAAGACTTTGATTCAGAAATAATCGGAAGTTTAAAATCCCTTGCCAAACGTGAGCTTGCGCGTCTAAAAACTTTTGCTGCCGATGCGGAAAATCCGTTCGAGTCAGACTCATTGATGGTTGAAATCCAAGACGCATATGACATTGAACTTCAAGAGGAGGATGAAGATTATGTATGACGAGCAACACAAAAATCGACTCAACGCGATGAAGTTAAAAATACTCAAAGCGGAAAAAGACAATTTGAAGGCACAGCGGAGCGATAACGAAATGGTTGATGTAATTCGCAAAATTATTATGGACGAGGCGGAAAAAATTTACGGAGGAAAGCAACATGTGGATTAAAACCTTGCGTATGCAAAATTTTCGCCAGTTCAAAGGTATGACCAAAATAAATTTCTCCTGCGATGCGGACAAAAACGTCACTGTTATTCTCGGTGACAACACTTTCGGCAAAACAACTCTCCTACAAGCCTTCAACTGGTGTCTTTACGGTACAGTAAATTTTCCCAATAACGATAAACGATTGCTCAATCATGAAATCTCCTTGCAAATGCAAAACGGCGAACAAGAGACAGTTGAAGTGGAAATTACTCTCTTACATAACAACACCGAATATATAATCACGCGGACGCAAAGATATAATTGCGGCGGCGGCAAAGTCAGCGGGGCAGCAGTTTTCGTGTCTCGCAAGCAGGCGGATGGTCAAACTAAACCGATTGATTCTATACGGTTAAGGGAAGTCATCAACAGTATCTTACCAGAAGGACTGTCAACATATTTTTTCTTCGACACAGAGCGAATCAGCACTGTCAGCGACCGCAAAGACATAAGTAAAGCAATAAAAGATTTTCTAGGACTTTCTGCAATAGAAAATGCCGCCCGACATCTCGGAGACAGGACGAAGAAAATTAGCGTCATCGGTAAGATTTATGGTAGTATGGATTTGAACGGCGACGCTCGCGCACAGGACGCTTTGAACAGAATTCAAACTGCCGAAGAAAAACGCGACACCATTGCCAAACGTTTGGAAGAATGCAAAACCGAAATGGATCACTACGAGGAACGCAAAGCCGAGCTTGAGCAAATTCTTCGTGATAATCAAGCGACCACCGCATTGCAAAATCGCAAAGACGAACTCGAACGCAAAATCAAAATCGAAGAAAAAAATCTTGCTCAGTTAATTGAAAGATACTTTAAAGAGTTTAGCATTAGCGCATTGCCGTTTTTTATTCGTCCTCTGCTGAACGTAGCGGATGGATTTCTTAAAGAGGTCAAGATTGACGACAAGGGTGTTCGCGACATTACTAAGACAAGCATAATGGAGCTTATCAAGCGCGGGCATTGCATCTGCGGACGGGAAATTTGTGAGGGAAATGAAGCTTACCAACACCTCATGGCTGAAATTAAATACGTGCCACCCGAATCCATAGGCAATACTGTGCGTCTTTATCGAGAGCGACTAGAAAATTTTTCCCGCTTGTCCGAACAAACTTACGACCGACTTAAGCAACTTCGTGAAAACATTGAACACAGCAAAAATTGGATTCATGATTGGGAATACGAACTTGAGGACTGTCGAAAAAAAGTCTCCGGAAAAGAAAACATGGCACGCTATGAGAGTGAACTTGCTGACATTCGCTATCGCTTACGCGAACTGGAAGCAAAAAAAAGTCGTCTCTATCAGGATGACGGTGCGCAAAAACGCGATATTGAACAATACCAGAAGATTTACGACAGCTTGACTGCCAACTCCGAAAAAAATCGGAAATCCAAGAAACTTCTCGCTTATGCTGAAGAACTTAAAGCTTGGCTTGAGCCGGAATGCAAGCGCAAAGAGCTGAAAATTCGCAAAAATCTTGAGGCGGAAGTCAATAAAATTTTTGACGAAATGTATCACGGGCATCGGAGAGTTGCCATAGACGAACAATATCGCGTAGACCTCATTGCGACCGTTGCTGACATAGAAATTATTTCGGGCGAGTCGGAAGGAGCTAACCGCGTAAAAAATTTTGCGTTCATTGCTGGACTCGTTGCCTTAGCCAAAAAACAAATTTTAAAAGACATTGGCGTTTCGTCGGAATCGTATCCGCTGGTCATGGATGCGCCCTTCTCAAATGCCGACGAAAAACACACTGCCAGTATTTCAAAAGTTTTACCAAGAATTGCCGAACAAATTATCATGTTCGTCATGCAAAAAGATTGGAATTACGCTGAGCCTGTGATGAACCATCGCATTGGGCAAAAATATTTACTGAATAAAATCAGCGAAACTTTTACAAAAATTGAGGAGGCGTGACAATGAGCGAAAATAGAATTAGACTTTTCGAGACTGATTACACGATTAATGGTACTCATGCCACGCGACTAAAGTTTTTGGCAAAGAAAAATGCTCGCGACGTTGATGAGTCCGATAACACTCAAGCGGCGAAAATTTTTGAACGTTATATTGATGTTTACATGAATGCGGCGGTCTGGGGAATCTATTATCGTCGCAAAGCAAAGAACGACAGATCTACTAAGGATACTGCTTCCGTAAGAGCCGATGCCTTTATTCGTGAACGCGAAACTTGCATATTTTTATATCGCCTTGTTATGCTTTTGGACGATAGCGAAAATCTTACACAAACGGAAAGAATAGACCGCGCTTTCCGTTATGATAGTCTTCCCGACAAAGCCGACGAACTCAAGAAAAACTTGGAACTTTTTCACGATTATGTTCGCGGCGGAATTGATTTGATGTATGAAAAATTTACCGACGGATGCATGACTCGCGAAGATTATCTGGAAAAAACGTTCGAGGTTATGACGGAGTTCAAATCAGAACTTGATGACATAGATTATTCAGCTGAGCTCGCCAAGTTGATGAGATAGTTAGGAGGAGCAGTCGTGTTTTCGAGCTGTGCTGAAAAATTTTTTGAATACGC
>AUXO017876248.1_pt1 | contig 15416 bp, 22 predicted proteins | sample 768731 | NCBI WGS metagenome assembly AUXO01 (sample SAMN02715735, study PRJNA202380) | gut metagenome | biome: sheep rumen | host: Ovis aries | place: New Zealand: Palmerston North
TGATATTTAGTCATTAATTGATAAATATGATTAGTATGAAATTGTTTGGAATATTAAGGTTAAAACAGAAGAACTTCAACACGATATTGATGCTTTAACAAATCAAAGAGATGTTAATTCTGCGCAACAATCTTTGAATGAAGCACTTGGATTATCAATGTCAAAAGAAGATTATTAGAAAGATGATTCTATTTCTCAATCTTTAATTAGAAAATATGAAGAGCAAAGAAAAATTGCGATAGATGAAATAAATAAAAATCATACAAACGCAAAAACTGGTGAACTTGATGAATTTGGTTAGATGTTATTAGATCAAACCAATGCAAATTACGATAAGTTGGTTCTTGGCGAAAAAACAAATATGGCTAATAACGCAAAAGCAATAGCTGAACTACCACTTACAAAAATCGAAGAAGCAAGAACAAGAATTTCACAAGAAATGCAAAAGATCCAAGATGATATTTCACTAGGTGAATCTTTTGGTCAAAATACCTCTGAATCACAATATCAAGGATTAATAGATTATTTGAAGCAAGATAATTAGAAATTACAAGAAGCAGAAAAAATACTTGAAAACAATATAAAAACAATGGAAGAACATTTTGGATCAAGAGCTAAAGACAGTCCATTATATAATAGTTGGTAGACGTAGCTTGCAGATAATCTTAGTAAGTAGGCTAGTAATAATAAACAAATCTTTGAATATGAAGAATCTATATCTAATCTTCCGATTACTCGGCTACAAAATGAGGCAGATATGCTTTCTCATGAAACATCAAAATCAGAAAGAAATATTACTAAAAAACAGAATAAAGGACTTCTTCCAGAAGAATCTGATTATGATGAATATATATCTAATCTTGAAGCTGAAGCTACAAAGGCTAGAGAAATATATGATCAAACTGAACGTGATAGAGATAAATTCAAGAGAGATTTTTTGAAGCAAGGTGGAAAACTATCTGAATTAGAGGATAATGAGTATTGGAAGCAATTTGCAACCGATCTTGAACAAGCTGGTATTAATTATGAAGATTTCTTAGAAAAAATACGAAATGCTGAAGAGGAAAGAGCTAATCTTCCGCTTACTAGATTACAAAATGAAGCTGAAGCACTCTCTCATGAAACATAGACTTGGGCCGATAAGATATCTGATGCTGAAAGCGCCGGAGATATAGTTTCTGAAAATACATACACTTCTGCTATTTCTAGTGCAAATACTGAACTCAGAAATCTTTTAGGTCAAAGAAGAGAAATTCTTGATGAAATAAATACTATAAAATCTTAGTATATAGATGAAGAAGGTAATTTAAACGAAAAAGCTTTATAGCAAGATGAAAATTATAGAAATAGAATGTCAGAATTGTATTCTAATGATGATACTATTAAGAATTTAAATAATCAAATCGAAACATGGCGTAAATCTAGAAAAGAAATAAACGATTTAATTGCTGATAATGAACAAAAATTACTTGATAGAGATTTTGAAAATGCTAATAAAGCTCTTACCGATCCTAAAAAAGTTGCTGGAGTTGATGAATATCTTAATGTAATGGAGAAAAATTCTATTCGTATTGAATAGATGCAAGAAAGACTTGCTTAGAAACAAAAAGAGTTTAATGAAACCACTTCTGATCCAGAAGGTTATACTACTGCTGATGCTGAATATTGGGATATGATAGATGGAATAGATACTTTAACATCTAGTATAGAAGCTGCAACTGATGCTTAGAATGAATTTGTTCAATCATTATTAAATCTTCCAGCTGATAATGTATTAAAAGGTATTCAACGCTATCAAGAGGATTTTGAAGATTTACAAGCTGAGTAGAATCTTAGAACTGCTTAGGGGTACACTCTTACTCATGAAGATATTAGAGGTAATATTAAATCAACTAAAGGATTAGTTGCAAAAGGTAATTTCTTGAATACTCTGTACGATATAGAAGATGTTGTTGCAGGAATGTTTGGTTATGCCGTTGATTCAGAATTTAGGGAGTCTATTAGACAAAATAAACGTTCAAATCAAAGTTCTATTAATGGCTGGTTACAAGATATAATCAATTTCGATAAAACTGATCGAGAGCTTGATGTGACAAATATGACAAGGGATGCAGAGGAATTATCTAGAAGAATTGAGGAAATCTAGAATGATTTTGACATGTTAGAAGTAAGTGGAAAAGAAATTACAGAAGATTCTTATTCAGAACTTATTGCTCAAAACGATCAATAGATTAGTAATTATGAAAAAATTAGGGATGAATGGAAGCGCTTAAGAGATACTGAGGGTTATGATGATAAAGGTAATATAATCACTGATGTTTGGACAGAGTATGATGAAAATTATGTAAATGCTCAATCTACTCTTAAATCATTACAACAACAATAGATAGAATATAATGATGCGGTTGCTAATCTCCCGCTTTTGAAATTATAGAATGAATTATCTGATCTTGAAACTAACGCTACTGCTATTCAAGACTTGATGACACTTGACAATGCGAAAGGATTAAAAGCTACAGTAAAAGATTATCAGAAATTAACCAAAAATAGTAAAGAGCAAATCAAAAACTTAAAACAACAAAATCAAGAACTTGCAAAACAATCTGTTGGTTTGGATAAAAATGGAAGCAAATATCGTGAAATAGCTGATAACATTCGTTCTAATGCAAGTGCTATAAGAGGGCTTGAAGCAGATATAATTGATTACGATTCTTAGGCACGTAGACTTATAACGACTCAATCACAAGATCTTGCTTCTGCTATCTCTTCTGCTCTTTCAGAAATGGGAACTGATACTGGATTAAGTAATGACACTATTGATAGTCTCATGATTGGATTTAGTGATCTTGCTGGTAAAGATGTTTCTAATATGTTCTATAGAACAGCAGAGGGAATTAAGGTAGATATTCGTGAACTTGAACGACTTGCTAGGGCAGAGAATGAAGTAAAAAGCACGTAGCTTGCAAAGGATATTGAGGATAAACGTGCTGCTATTGCTGCTTACCAAAACCAGATCGGTCAAGGCAAATCAAATGAAACACTTAAACAAATGAATTCAGAACTTCAAGATTTGCTTAGATAGCAAGCTGAATATTTTGCTACTTATGCAGAATAGATGGAATAGCTTAGTAGATTAAATTAGGTTGCTCTTGCGGATGCAACAGAGAATCAAGGTGCTAATTATGATACATCAAAAGGATACCTTGAAGGTGCAAAAGAAATGTGGGATAAAGGTCTTATTGGAACCGATGATTTCAAGGCCCGTGCTGCATATTTTAACGCATGGGGTTTTGACGATCCAGAATCCTTTAAAGCTGATTATGATAAGATTTCTAAATATATGACAGATGATATTAGTGGAATTAACGCATTTATGAATGATTTGGTTTCTGAGGGGTTAGCCCATATAGATGAAGAAACAAATGGGATTATAATGGATTTCACTGATATTGAAGACGCAGCTATGAAGTTTAAAGGTGGTGTCGGTTCTGAATGGTTCCGTAACATGTTTGGCAAAGCGGATGAATATGGTGGATTTGGTGCTTTTGTATCATCTGAGGACGAAGCTATAATGAAAACTGAAGAGTTACAAAATCAGCTTACTGATGCAAAATTAAAATATGGCGATATGCTTTCCGCTGGTGCTGATGCTGAGGTATTACAGAAATAGCAGAATGTGATTGATTAGATAGAAGCTAGATTAAAAGATGTTAATACTGCTACTGAAAATTATAGATAGGGTCTTGAAGATGATTATAAAGCTGGATTTGACAATATAGGAAAAACAATTGATTATTTAAGTGACGCTTATAATGAAGCTACTGATGAAATATCCAAAAATAGAATTAAAGACCAAATTTAGGAAATTGCAGATGAATACGATTTGAAACTTAATTTTGACCTTGAAACTGGAGAAGTTTCTATTGACGAATAGAGCTATGAAGAAGCAGAAAAGAAAATATATACAACGGCTGATCGTTTATCTAAATATGGAGAGGGTGGAAATGTTGATCTTCTTCACAGACCTCAAATAAATACAAAGAGATTAACAGAAGCTGGATATGATGATGTTGGTGAGGGATTTGCAACAATATTTACTCATACATTTTCAAATGAAGAGGGTAATATTGCCATGAACTTTACTCCTATTCTTCCAGATGGAACAGTTATGGAAAAAGGAGAATTTGAAAAATATTGTGAAGAAGTTGCAAGCGGTGTACATGAAGATACTCTCGGATTAAAAATTGGCGCTACATTTGAGGGGGAAAATGCAATAGAAGATGCTGTACAAACAGCTGAAAAAATACACGAATTACAAGAAGATTATTACCCAGAAATGGAAATAAGAACTCCAGAAACTGCTCTTTCCGCATCTGATGTTGGTGTTGGAATAGAAAGAGCATCAGAATTTGAACAGCTATTAAATAATGTTTATGAAGCTGGAGAAAGCTCTGATTAGCAAGTTCAAAAAGCACTTGGTACATTATCTAAATATACAGCAGAACAATTAAAATCTATTAACTTATCTGATCGTCAATATGATGGTACGTTTGAGGGAGCTACTGAAGCAGAAATGGCTATGGATGCATTGAATGATGCACTTGGAAATACTGGCGTTAATGCATAGTTATTATCTTATGTTTTAGAAGCACTTGGATATGTTCACCCAGAAGTTGATATTGATTCATCAGATGTTGATGAAGCAGAAGAAAAAGTTGAAAAATTGAACAAAGAAGTTGAAAAACCATCAAAGAAAAAACTAAATGTTGAAGTAACGGATTCTGGAACTGGCACTCCTCTTTATGAAACTAATCGTATTGAAATGGCTGAATAGAATAGATCTGCATATGCAGAAGAATTAGCATATACAAATCAACAAACAAAATACAACGAAAATACTGAAAGTTAGTAGCCAACAATTGATGCAATTGGATTAGTAGAAAATGCTATCACTTCATTATCCGATGTTGTTTCTAATGGTGTTGATACTTTATCGAATTTACCGGGTGAAATTGGTGAGGCTGTTGCAAGTGCTATATCTGGGAAAAATAATCCAGAATCTCCAAATGGACCTCAAGTTCTTCCAGATGGAGTATAGGTATAGAAATATAGTGATGATGGGACGAACTTATCTCCCGCTTTTTAGAATCAAATGAATTCTGGATTTTTCCATCTTTAGGCACAAGTAGATCCACCACCTGAAGAAGAATTAGAAGTTACTGGAACTGCTACTTTTGAAGCTAATACTGATGAATTAGATCAAGCAACGGCAGAAGCCGAAAAACCAGTTGAAAAACCAGTAACTATGTAGCTTGTTGGTGGTTAGCCAACTATTCCAGAAAGCAAAGATTCTGTTATTAAATAGACAAAAGAAACAGATGAGGTTAAAAATGAAACAACAAATCAAGTTACTAATATAGAAGTAAATAATGATGGCGCATTACAATCCATAGAAGAAGTATCTGATGCATTGACTGATTTACATAATCAGCAAACATAGCCAACAATAGATGCTGATAATTCATAGGCAATTAATAAAATTATATCTACCACAACTTAGTTATCAATATTAGATAGTAAAACTGCTACTCCTTCAATTACAATTGACGCTGCTGAGGCTGCAACTCAAATTCATGGTATAAAGACAGATCTTGATAATTTACCTACTACGAAAATTATTCATGTAGTTGTTTAGAATGAGGGTGAGGCTAAAGCTCAAGGACAAACTGGAACGATGATTCTTCCGAGTAGCCATGCATATGCTAGTGGCAATCTTACACAAAAAGATCTTGATTTATTACCAACTATTCCTATTACTGAAAAATTACATTTTGGCAATGGTGATGTTGGATTGCCAACTGATGAAGAAGCATTGGTAAACGAACTTGGAACAGAGTCAATTATAAGAGATGGGCATTGGTTTACTATTCCTGGTGGGATGCATGTAGAGAATCTTAAAAAGGGTGATGTGATATTAAACCACAAACAAACTGCCGACCTTATAAAATCTGGCAAAGCTTTAGGCCACGGGAAAGCTTATGCTCAAGGTACGGCATTTAATGGTATGCCAGCTCATGATCCGCCAAAAGCCACTGGTGGTACATATAATTGGGGTGGTGGTCAAGGTGGCGCTTCTGGTGGCGGCGACTCTGGAAGCGGTGCTGATGCTGGTGCAACGAAAAAACATACTGATGCAGTTAAAGGTGATACTGGCGCTACAGAACAAAATACAGAAGCTAAAAAGAAAGAAATCAAAGTATATGATTGGGTTGAACGTAGGTTAAAATATTTTGCCGATAAAACAGAAGAAATTGCAGATAGAATAACTGATTATGTAACAAAGGTATTTAAACGAACTAATCTTGATAGAGAAATGAAATCTATAGAAAAAGAAATTGATGCTAATATAAAGGCTGCTCCTATATATTATGAACGTGCAGAATAGAAAGCAAATTCGTTCGAATATTATGATTCTAATAGTAATAAATAGACTGTTACAATACCAGAAGAATATAGAAAACTTGTTAGAGAAGGTAGAATTGATACAGCTAAAAATAGTATAGAAGATATGGATATTTCTGATGATGCTGCAAAGGGATTAGCAGAAGCTATCGATGAATATTAGAGCTGGATAGATAAAGCTAAAGATGCTGAGAAGAACGCTCGTTCGTTAGAAAATACATGGATGGAGCTTTATGAGGAATTTGTAAATATTCCACTTGATTATGCTGATAAAGCTATTGAAAAAATTGAAAGTTCTATGAATAATAGATCTTCCGTAGAAGATGTACTTTCCTCTTACGGAAATACTGGTGCTAGAATGATGAGAAAATACGGATACACAAATGAAGCATCAGAAAGAACTGTAAAGAATATGAAAAATAGTAAAGTGTATAAAATACAAGATAAGTTGATGAAAGAAAATCTCAAAGATCAATAGGCTGTTGTCAAACAAAACCGCAATGCAACAAAAGCTGCTCAAAAAGAAGCGAATAAATAGGCAAAGAATTTAAACAGAGTTTCTAATGTTGGTCAAGCTATATCATCATTATTAAATTCTGAAGCATAGAATCTTACTGGTAAAAAAGCGGATACTATGCGTAAACGTGCCAAGAAAGTTTCAAAAGCTGTTGAAAATAATGAACTTATCGATACTACGTATTTAACTGGTAAGGCTCTTGAAAAAGCTAAAGAATATAATAAGGTATTACAGCAAAATACAATTGCTCAAAAAGCTCTTGTGGATGCAACGGAAAGATCTGTTGAATCAGAAGCAGAACTCGCTAAAATGAGAGTCGAAAATGCTAAACAAGGATTTGAAAATGTTAAGAAATACTATGAAGATAGGAATTCCTATAGAACTTCAGTGTACGAAAGAGATAATGCAAGAGCTGAGTTAAATAATGTAAATGAATATATGTCGAAAGATGAATATAAAACGAAAAGAACCAGTGAAAACAAAACAAGAAGAAATATGTTAGATGAAAGAAATGCTTTAATTTCGCGTAGAAATAATCTTGTCAATAAAGGTGATATTAAATATGATGATGATACTTGGAGACAAATGACAGAAGAAATAAATAATCTTGATACATCAATCATTCAATCGAGGCAAAATAGTGCTGAGTTATTTAAAGAATGGGCTAACTCTCCTCTTGATAAGGTAGCACAAGCAATAGAAAAATTAAAGACTAAATTTGACGCTTTAGGCGGTGCGATGAATGCAGCAAAAAGCGGTTTGTCTTCTGTAAATTCTTTCTTGAAGAATGTGACTAGTTCTTTAGCTAATAACGCAAAAGCCGTTTTAAAAAGTACAAAAGGTCAGAAATCATATATTGCTCAGAATAAGTTATTGGATGACTAGCTTGAAAATTAGTATAATCAAGTTAAAGAAGATAAAGATGCTCTTGAAACAGCTAATAAAAACTTATCTACTGCAAAATCAAATCAAAAGAGCGCTGATAAGAAAGTGGCAAAAAGAAAGAAAAAAGTAGAAAAATATGCTGATATATTTAGTTCTGACTAGTTAGAACAGTTAAATAAAGGAGAGACTATAGATTTAGGTAAAATAACAGATAAAAAAGTTGTAAAAGCAATTGAAGATTATAATGGAGCATTAGATAATAGTGCTCAAAAAGCCCAGGAGGTTCAAGATGCTCAAGAGGCTGTTGATACTGCAAGTAAGAATTTATTGAATGATTAGATGGATTATAGTACTTCATATGTTCAGAATGAGATTGATAAATTTAATAATATTAAAGATTATTATTCCAACATCCGAGAACAACAAAGTACTAGATTCTCAAATCTTGAGAAAGATTATGCTCGAAGAGAAGCTCATGGTCAATATAAAACTATGGGAGAATTTGATGATAAGATTAATCATAGAAAACAAGATATAGCCACTATGCGTGAAGAGCAACATGAATTAGCAAAACAATTAGCAGATTCTGTTTCAAGCGGAAAAATAAAAGAGGGTTCGGATGAATGGAAATCTATGATGCACGAAATTGAACTCGTGACAGGAGAAATAAAAGATACCGAAGTCGAAGTAGAAAACTTAACACAAGATTAGATTGATTTAAAATATGATGAATTGTTTGAAAGAGCTGCAAAGAAAGCTGATTTGTTTATTGATCGTCTTCAAACAATTGTAGGATTGATTTCTGATGATATGATGTTTGATAATGATGGACTTTTAACTGAATATGGTGCGTTAGCGTTATAGGAAAACGCAAAAGCTTTAAATGCAAACATTAGTAACCTTAAGAGATATATTGCCGAAAGAAGAGAAATACAAGATGATTATAATAGAGACGCAGAATATGGACAGGAAAAATATGATAGATTAATGGCTGAGAATTAGAGTAATATAGAAAAATATCTTAAAGATGCTAATTCAACTAGATAGGCTGTTCTTGATATAATTAAAAAACAGTCTGAAGAAGAAGTAAAGGCTATTAATAAAGTGATTGATAAACGAAAAGAAGCCCTTCAAAAGAAAAAAGATTATTATGATTGGGATAAGACACTTAGAGGTAAAACAAAAGATATCCAACAACTGGAAGCTTAGGTCGCTGCTCTTTCTGGTATAGAAACCGCCGAGGCAAAATCAAAAAGAGCAAAGCTGCAAGAAGAATTAAGCAATGCAAATGAGGATTTAGAGGATACCATCAGAAATCATGTATATGAAACTCAAGTTGAAGGTTTGGATAAAATGTCAGAACAATTAAACGAAAATCTAGAGAAGTGGATAAAAGAACTGGCATAGAACTTAGATAAAGCTTCAGATACTATTACTAATGCAATTAATAATACTTCTTCTCCAGAAGCACTCTCTTCTGCTCTTGGTGCAATACTTGGATAGTTTGGTATCAGTGAGTCTACTCTTGAAGGTGTTGGATTTAGTCTTAATACTAAAAATTATGCGAGTGGGACTAAACGTATCACCAAAGAAACTTTAGCAAATACAAATGAAAAAGGAAGAGAAATTATTGTAACAAAAACTGGTATTCTTACCAAACTTGAACCTGGAGATGGTGTTGTGCCTAATAATTTGACAGAAAATTTCTTTGAAGCTGCAAAAAATTATCCGATGATGATGAATACTATTCGTCAATTAACTAATGGTTAGAATATGTTATCACAGCTTAAAGATATTACTTCAAATAATGTTGGAGGTGTTGAAGTACATCAGCATTATGATAATTTGATTAATATCTAGGGTAATGCTGATGCTGCAACTGTTGAAGAATTGAAGAAGTTTAGTAAAGAATTTTTAGAAAGATCATATGAATACACTTCTAAGCGTATAAATCAAGACTATCGTAGAACTGGTGGTCTTAGAAAGATTTAAATATGTGAGGGTGGATTAATTTCTACCCTCATATTTTATATTAATAAAGGAGGTGAGGTGTAATTGATTAATGATGATTTTTTATATAATGGATACTTGTTATCAGATTATGGCATGTCTTTAGTAGATCCAGAAGAAGAAATGTAGCTTGTTGGTAGAAATGTTGAAAGAGGAGAAATTACATCTATCAGGTCAGTTCCAAATTATTATGGAGTATCTTATTCTGATACATTAATTTTATATTTTAGGATAATGAAAACAGATGGAATTTGTAGTAGTAATAATGAAGACTTATATATGAGTAACTTTGAAATTCATAGTATAAGATCTTGGCTTGAAAGTCCTAAAAGAAATTTAGAATTAAGATTATATATTGAAAATAGAGATTTTGGAGAAAATTTCGTTGGGTTATTCACAGAAGTTTAGCCATTATTTATTAATGGAAAATGTTTTGGGTTGGATTTAACATTTACTTGTGATGCTCCATATGGATATTCTGATGAACATATTGAAACATGCTATGTAGATGGTTCTAGTGATGATATTTATTGTAGATTTTACAATGGTTCTGCTGAATGGAATGAATACTAGTATCCAGTTATTACAATTTATTCTTCTGATGTTTTCGGAGATAATGAAACTATAAATATTATAAATGAAACTGACAATAAAACTACTACTATTACTCTTCCTCCGGGAATCAATAAATTAATTATAGATGCAAAAAACAAGACTATTACTGATGGTGATGGTAATCTTATATCAATGAATGATATTGGAATTAATTCTATATTTGATCAATATAGTTATATGTCTATGGATACGATTCTGTTTAATTGGCCTCAATTTTTATATGGAGACAATGATATAGTAATAAGAGCATCATCTGGTAATAGTATAGATAAAGTAGAAATATCCGCAAGAGATATTATTAAGTCAGGAGGGGTCTGATGTTTCTATTAAATGTTTTTGGTAATCCACAGCCCCTTAGTATATATTTAAGTAAAGCTGATGGTGAAGTATTAACAATACTAAATAATATTATTGTAGAAGATTCTGCTAACTTAAGTTTAGGACTTAATCAATAGTATGAATTGAGTTTTGATATTAAAACAGATAGTGATAATATATGGTTGCAATATATTACAGAAGGGATGTATTTATTTGTAGAAAAAATTGGATTATTTAGAGTATATGACACACCAATATAGAGAGATGGTGTAACAGATACTAAATCTATAACAGCTCAAAGTGTTGATAGTGAATTTGATTCTATTATTTTAAATTTTCCAGTTAATACAGGATTGAAAAATTCGATGGAATATTTGGTTAAATATGATGATGATGAAACAGAAGTTCTTATAAATCCTTATACGGGAATACCATATGATTGGATTGTTCTATATAATACATTTCATATTTAGCTCCATATTTTAGATAATAAAATTACAAATGGTGATTATGGTAATGAATATAATAATAACGGTGATCTAGTTGTAACTGATCCTAATGCGATTGCGGAACTTACCGAGTATTTTAATACTATACCAAGACTTAAAAGTAAAATTGTTTTTTCAGATAATGAAGATGGATCTTAGGATAGTAGTCTTATTGAATATGTTATTGTAGAAAAAGATCCAAATGATGAGGAGACCGTAATTTCATATTTACTTACTAGGAGTTTTCGTACTAGAATTGAAGAATTAATATCATTTTATGCAAAATACAGAAAATAGTTAAGTCTTTTGGATATAATCTTTGAAAAAACAGGATATAACTGGCAAGTTGGTAATATTTGGGGATGTGATAATTTAGATTTTTCTCTTGCAAATAAAAAACACCAATTCGAAATAAATGAAACAGCCTATTCATTTTTGACTTAGACTTTGGCTAGAGATATAAAATCTGTTGTAAATTTTGATAACATAAAAAGATTGGTTAATATTACACCAGTTGATGAAATTGGCGAAGACACTGGTATAACGATAGGTTATGATAATTTAGTAAATCAATTAAACATTAATACAAATGAAGATATGCTAACAACACGAATATATGTTTCTGGAGAAAATGAATTATCTGTTGCCAGAGTTAATTTTGGAAGTGACATTGTTGATGATTTGTCATATAAAGTAAATGCAAAAGATAGCAATGGTAAAAGAATATATGTTTCGGATGATTTTGCTGAAAGATATAATATATTTGTGGATTACAGAGAAAACCTTAGAGATAGATATATTTAGTTGTCTAAAGATTTTGAGGATTATAATGAACAGATAAGCGAGATAAAAAACCGTGTTCCTCTTGATGATTTAAAAACAGATTATGGAACATTTTCTATGGAAGAACTAAAGACGGCATTAACAACATATAAAAATCTTTTAGCTACACTCTCTTCTCTCTATAAAGAAGATTATGGGGATATTGGTTTAAATCAAGATGGAAGTATAAAAGAATCTTATATAAAAACAACGGAATATTGGTATGATTATGAAGCTTATCTTTATACCATAAAAGAAATTGAATTTGCTATAAAAGTTTTCCCATATTATAAAGATCATACTCAATGGAGTTCTGGGGATTCCGATTTATATAAGTCTGAAATTAACGCTTGGGAAACCGAATGGTCATTATACGGAACTATTGAATTAGACGCGAAAATAAAAGATTATCATAATCGTATGGATTCACTTGCACAAAAAGGTGTTATTAGGATAAATGAAACTGGCTATGAAATAAAAAAGTGGTCAAAATTAAAACCTGATGGGACTAGCGAATATGAATGGGATGAATTAAGTTCCAATGAAAAGCGCGAGTACTTGAGTCCAGATGAAAAGCGCGAATATAGTGGAATAGATGGTAATTATAAATATGATGAATATATGGAATACTATAATTATGCAAATGAAGCATAGTAGTATTTAGATTCATTAAATACATAGATTAAATCGCTGGAAACATTACGTGATAGCGCAAATGCCGAGAGATTACAAATTACAAAAGACGTTACTGTTGATAATTATTTTTCTGATAGTGATTTAAAAGTTATTTATAGATTATATCATGATGCGACATATTCAAACGAGAATATATTAATAACAAGTATAGATGATGTGAATGACAGATTTTCTCATATGAAAGAATTACTTGATGATGCAAAAGATCAAATATCTATTATTTCAAGACCTCAACTCACATTTTCTGTTGATTGTGATAATCTTCTTGCTATGCCAGAATTTAAATCATTTTGGGATAAATTTGTTCCGGGAAATTATATATATGTTTAGTATAAAGATAATGTATATGTAAAATTAAGATTAATAGGTTACTCATTTAATCCACTACTTCCCTCTTCTTCTACTCTTTAGATTTAGTTTAGCAATTATATAAGATCTAGATCTTACTATAGAGATTGGGATAGTTTACTTGGTAATAATTCTAGTAGTGGCGTAAGTCAATATAGTTCTGGCGGTGGAGGTGGTGGCAACGATGGTACATATGGTGAATCTGATGATATAGATATTACTATAAGCAACACAATGCTTGCAAAGCTATTAAATACAGAATTATTTGGTACAAGAGTAACTGATGTAATCCTTGATACTGTTGATGCAAATGCAATTACTGCGCGGTCTGCAACTTTTGGTAGTCTTGCAAATGGTACTACCGTTGTTGATGGGAAATGTATTACAACTGGTTGGATTGTGGATAAAGATTATAATGGCTCCAATGGATCTATTACTAATACTGCTGGTTCTATTTTAAATTTGGAATCTGGCTTGTTTAATTTTGCTGGTGGTAATTTAAAATGGGATGGAGATAAATTATTAGTATCTGGAGATATTTATGCTAATAGCCTTACACTTGGAAATAATGTTAATATCTCTTATGATAATATATCAAATCGTCCTGATGTTGTAATAAAAGATATTCCAATAAATGGAACTCCATCTAGCACTCAATAGGGTTTTTTGGTATCAAATAGTGGATTGTTAACTGCTAGTAATGCTATTATTTGGGGAACAATACATGCTACCGATGGTGATTTCGCTGGGACTATAACAGCTAAATCTGGACATATTGGATATAAAGATACTTCCAATCCAGGTTGGGTAATTAAAACTGGTGCTATATATTCTGGTACAAGTGCATTAACTGGAACTGGTTCTACTACTGCTGGTACATATATTGGTACTGATGGTATTTTGAATTATAAAGATTCTAATGCTTATGTAAAAATAACGCAAGGAAAAATAACTGCCAATAGTGCTGATATTACTGGATCTATTAAAGCTACAGATATAACTGCTAAAAATACATATTACATTAATAATTCATCTGGTACAAAAAAAATAGCATTGAATGCTCCAGAAGCGAGTTTTGGCAATGCATTAAATATAGGTGATGGGTTTACAGGAACTCATATAAATGGATAGGTATTTACTGGTAATGATCTTTGGGTTGGTGAAGATGGTGGTGCTAATTTATTTTGTGGTGAAATTTCATCTAATGATGTTTGTTATATAAGAAAGAGTTCGGTAGACTCAGATGGAGATAATATATCAATTAGATGTTCATATGAAAAGACTGGAACAGGTTATAAAGGAAGCGGTATTTATAATGAAACAAAAAATGATTGGATAATTACCCAATTTCAATTTCCTGAAACATATACTACAGGTTCATATGAATATTAGGCTGGAGATGTGTATATTCCACATCCATTATGGACAAGAACATTATGTACAAATAATGCAAGTGCTACTCTTGGGACAAGTTATTATAAGTGGAAAACTTTATATATTTCTGATTCTGCAATTCATACTTCTGACAGAAAGTTGAAAGATGAAATATCCGATATTTCGTTTGCTACAGATTTAATTATGTCTCTTAATCCGATAACCTTCATGTGGAAAGATGGTGATCATAGAAGAAAACGTATGGGGTTCATTGCTCAAGACGTGGCATAGGTTTGTAACGATATTGGTGAAAATTTATCATTAGTAACCGCATCATATAAAAATAAACAAGATAATAAAAATGAATATTTTGGAGAAAATGTAGATGATGAAATTCTTAATTGGGGATTATCTTATGAGTAGCTAATAGCACCAACGATAAAAGTTGTGCAAGATCTTTATAATCAAATACAACAACTCAACAAAGAGATTCAATTTCTCAAAAATCAAATATCTGATTTAAAGTCAACCAGATGAAATCACTATTTTATCGTAGTTTTTTACACAATATGTTGTGTTTTAAAATATATTGACCACAATATGTAGTGGTCTGAAATCAAGATTTTGAGTGTTCGATTTTATTGGACATCAAATATTAATTTTTTATGAAGAAAAGGAGAATTTTTTATGAAGAAGGAATTATTTTTAATTGAAGCGATCAATATTACAAGTTTTTATGAAAATATGCCAGAGGAAAAGAAGAACGCTCTTCCACTTAAAGTGTATTATGGACTTAAAAAGGTTGTGAGTAAACTTCAGCCTGATGTGCGTCAGTTTGAAGAGGTTCGTGATGAAGAGGTAAAAAAGATCCGCGACATCTA
>AUXO014001850.1_pt1 | contig 15415 bp, 9 predicted proteins | sample 768731 | NCBI WGS metagenome assembly AUXO01 (sample SAMN02715735, study PRJNA202380) | gut metagenome | biome: sheep rumen | host: Ovis aries | place: New Zealand: Palmerston North
CCTTTTCTAACATCTTCTAGCATGTTTACTCCGTTATTTTTGTATTTAACTTTATAGAAATTCTTATATTTTTTTTCTCTAATACTTTTTAAAGTTGCATAAATATGTTCATCTAAATAAGGTTTTTCTGTAGAACAACTCATAGTATAAAAATCTTTAGTAACATTTTCTATTATAACAGAATTAACTTTACTATCTTCTACTATTGCAAGGTAGCGATTGTTAATTCTTTCTAGAAATGTTACGCGATTTTCAAGTCTTTTTCCTAAAACAACTACTTCTTTAGCAAATAGATCATCTATATTATCTTTATTAAGATTAAATTTGATTGGTTTAATAGAATTATATAGTTCAACTTTATTGTCAAATATTGCAAACATTTCTGATAGATAGCATTCCATACTTCTAGGTAAATAAGAAAATACTAAAGCTAAAGGTTCTATTAAAGCCGACCATTTAATTGGTAGATATCTATCATAAATATATTCTTGAGGTTCATCTTTTTTTATTTTATTAATAAATATTACTCTATCTCCAAGTATTTTATCATCTATAGCAGAACCTGGTTTAGCTTTTATATTAAATAATAATTCAACTAATTTATTAGCAAAAAAAGATGATACTAATTGCATATTAGTATAATAATCTAAGTGTCTAAGATTAATGTATTGTAAGTCATACCAAACGATTTTATAAGCTTTTAATTTTTCTACGTAGTCTAGTCTAATATATAAATCTCTATTACTATAAGATTCTAATTGGATAGATAGATAATTAGTATGGCTTTTTTTACTTAGGTAGTTAGAAATCTTTTTTATTGTTTTATTTTTGTCTAACATCCATTTATGCCCCCTCTATTTATGATTTATTTCATTTTTTACACTTTTTAATTCTCTTTTCAATCTTTGTTTTTTATCTTGTAGTTTTATTTTCTTCTTTTCGTCAGCTATTTTTTTCTTAGCTTTTACTTTTTCATTTTTAACTCTAGCTTTTAAATTACTCAACAAATTATCGGAAGCTTCAAAATCAAATGAAGATACAAGCCTTTTATATAGTCCGCCTCGAGATATTAAGTTCTCTTTTACTTTTTTTGTTATTTCTTCTGTACTATCTTTTTTTATTGATTTAGCTACATTTTTAAAATTAGAAATAACTTTAAAAGATATAATAATATCTGTAGCAAATATAATAAATAATATTATTGCTATTATATTTAAAATGTTACTTGGTATTTTTTCTAAGATTGGAAATAGTAATGGATGAGACACATACATTACAAACAGTGCTCCCGCGCCAAAGCCAAGCATATTATTTAGACATATACGACCATTTAAATTAAATTTTTTATGAGAATAATCCCACCAACGAGCTTTAAATACTTTTTCCATTAACCAAGATGTTACATATTCCATTACAGAACAAATCGTTATTGCTAGGATAAATAGGACAACTGGATCATTTAAATACTTAGGTAAAGTTAGGATAAAGATTAGACACCCTGCTCCATAAATTGGACAATAAGGGCCTATTAAAAAACCTCTATTCATCAGCTTCTTTATACAAATAAGGACATCTATACACTCTACAATCCAGCCAACAATTGCATAAAACATAAATATTATAAATAACATACTTAACGAATAATTCATTTTTTCACATCATTTCTAAGATAATATACATCCATATAATAATACTTATTATATTATGAATATAAAATTTTATTTTTTTTGTCTTATGATGAAAGAATAGCATTCCTAGTAATGAGCCGATAATTCCACCAATATACATCATCAGTATTAGTGTTTTTTCACTAATTCTTCGTTTCTTCTTAATGGCTAGGTATTTATCTATTCCAAATAATAAAAACGATAATAGATTTATTAAAACTATGTAAATATAAATAATTTTCATAAACATCTATTTAATTATACTCTTAATATACAATAAAAGAAAGACTATCCTTTATTTTTTTATAGTCTTTCCTTTATTTAATGCTTTCTTGCTTTTATAATTTATTGTAATAATAAATGACGTAGATATAATTACAATTAATATCAATAAACCTATCTTTAAGATTGTTCCTTTGCTATCTTTTTTCTTTATTATTATTTTTTCTTTTGGTATATTTTCTTTTTCTATTTCTTTTTTTTCTATTTCTTTACCTACAACACCATATTGACTTAAGTGAGGAGTTTTAAAGACGATATAATCTCCTTCTATTTCTCCAGTTATATATTCACTTACATTTCCTTTATCATCGATATAGACAATTTGGTAATTTTCATATTTATCCAATTCTATATCATCAAGTTTTATCTTGATTGTATAATTTGTATTTTTTATGTTTACTGTCTTTTTTCCTTTTTTTATTGATATGTCATATAGGTTAAGCATTTTACCTTCTGATATTTTTTTATTATATTCTTCTTTTTTAGAACTTAAATCATCTACTTTAAGAGTATATTTCTTTTTTAATTTTTTTGAACTTATTAAAGTTACTTTTTCGGTTTTCAAAGTTGTTGGTTGTTCTTTAGTTTCTTCTTTTTGTTCTTTTGTTTCTTCTTTTTGAGTTTCTAAAGTCTCTTTTTTTTCTTCTTCTTTTTTTATTTCTTTTGGTTTTAAAACTCCATAGCCTTCTTCAACTATTGAATCAAGTTCTGTGGTAATATATGTTCCTATCCAAGATGGTGTTATACTTACAGGGGTCATATTAACAAAATCTGGAGCTTGTATTAAAGTATAATCTTCTTCTTTAAAATCTTCTGGCAATGTATTATTCTCTTTTAATGATTGATAATGTTTAGCAAAATCAATTAGAGTTCCTTCATATATTTTTTTATTTGAGTCAACTACTATGTTATTGTTATAAATATATCTATATATTTTTTCCCCATTTTCAGTTTTTTTAACATATGAATCTTCTCTAAATTTTATTTTCCCGTTACCAGTTATAGTAATATTTTTATCAAGATTTAAGAGATTAATTATGTTATCTCCAGAAATATTAATTGTTATAGAATTACCATAATTAGACATATAATAGATATTACTATTATTAAGATAAATAATATTTTCTACACTATCGTAATAAATACTATCTTCTTTCTTTCCATAGTTAGTGTTTTTGCAAATATAAGTATCTTCGTCTAAACTTGATTGTAACTTTAATGATGCTAATACATCACAGTCATTAATATTTAAAGCCTCGACTTTAAATATGATTAAACTAAGTATTATTATAAATACTATATTTTTTTTTATCATAACCTTCTACCTTCTACTCTCTTTTTTAAAGGGGAGTGATATCATAATACCACTATTTTTTTCAAAAAAAAAGAAAACTTATACTGATATAACTTTTCTATATAACTATAAATTATTGCTATAAGCCATGCGTAATAGTTCTTCATCTTCCATTATTTCCGTGTAAAAATGTTGAATTTTCGACTTATATTTCGCTATTTCTAAGAGGTTTTCGTCATTTGTTTGGAAATTATCTAAGAGATTACGTATTTTCTCTATTTTTTGACCAAACATAGTAACTTCTTGGATACTAATTATACCCATTATGTAATTATTAATTATTGTAAAATGATCTTTTTCTAGTACAAAAAATAGTTTTCTTATTTCTTCTATCATTATAAAGTACCTACTAGCACTATTATAGCTAATATAATAGCACATATACTACTTACAACGTTTTTTATAACAAGAGATATAGGAGGCTTAAAATAAACATCCATATAATCATTAGGATTAATATTTATTTGCATTTTATCACCTATATTAGGTATATCTTTATAGAATCCTTCAGGACAATTAACATCAAATATTTCCCCACCTTTTTTATATGTTAAAACAGGATAGTATACTTCTTTTTCTAGATTAGGATTTTTTATTAAATCAGTTATTTCTGCTTCTACTACAAGACAATGGGTTTGCATATTAAAATTTAATAAGTAGAAATATCTAATAATCGTAAATATCATTATCAAAATTAAAGAAAGCATAAAAAATATTAAAGTTACTTTATGAATTGGATATTTAAAGTTTTTATATAAAATAATAGAAATGCTTAAGCAAATACCTACTGGTGTTAATATTAGAGCATAACTATTCTTATTTATAAATAATAGAATACCTATTATTATTAAACCTCCAGCTGCTAGACATAACATTATAAAATACTTATCTTTTAATAAAACGATAGTTGTTAATAGTATTGCTGTTAGTATATATATTATATTATCTATTATTTTTTTCATTTTTTACCTCTTTTCTGGTACTGGATCATATCCTTGTGTACCAAGTGGATTACATTTTAGTATTCTTTTTATACTTAGTATTGTTCCTTTAACACAACCAAATCTTTCTATAGCGGTTATAGCATAATTGGAACAACTCGGTTCGTGACGACATAGATAATGAAAATTACCAGGTATTATTTGGTATGTTTTTATTAATTTTATTAATAAGAATTTCATGTAATCACCACTTTTATCTTAGCACCAAAAAAAATAAAACACAACGTTTTATTTCCCTTCTCAATCTCTATGGTAATACTAATATGGATATTTATAAACTGTTCTCTATGAATACTGGAGTAAAAAAATATAGAAGGATAACCTTCTATATTTTATTAAATTTTCTAATTTTTATAATTCTACCAACTATGATAAATATTACTGTCATAATGCTTATTATTAATGGATATAAAGTTCTATCCATGGTATTTGGATTTAAATTATGAGCGGATTCGCCATCGATAATTGGAAGGAATTCACTATAAACATTTATAAAGTTCGCTGAACCATTTAAATATTTATAATTAGAGGTAATGCTCATTGTACCATCTTCATTATCTTCTAATATTAAGGTTAATAATAGTTTATTATTATCTATTATTATATTTGGATTTTCGCTACTCAATTGTTGAATTTCGTAAGTGTATGTTCCTGGCCTTGTAAACTTAATATTATTGAAGTAGATATTACCATCAGCATCATTTCTAGCTATATCGCTATAACCATTAGTTATACCATCTGATGTATCAGTTATTAAGAATACAAATTCATTATTCTCTAATTCTTTATCTTTTAATATAATGTTTGCTTTAGGGGCAAAATTGGCTTCTGTTTGATAATTATTATTATAAATAATTTGAGTAGTAGCTAGTATAATAGTTCCGGTTGTTCTAAGAATATTATCATCTGCTGTAGATTCTATATTATCTATAGTAGAGGTATAATATTTTTCTAATTGTTCTTCTACTACATATGTACTACCAATTGGCAATTCTTCTATAACTATGTATTCGCCATGTTTTAAAGAGAATTCATAAATACCTTCACCATTATCATCTATTGCAAGTTGTTCTATTTCTTCGTTATTTTGGTTACTAATTTTATAACTGGTATTAGGTGTTACTCCTTCTACTGCTACTTTATAATTAAAGCTTTTATTAGTATTAATGTAATCTCCAGTATTGTTATTTTTTATTAATAAACCTACTTTTATAAATTTATTATCAAAAACTATAGAATCATGTTTTGCACCAGTAGAATCATATATATTAACTTCTGCTTTTAATTTGCCTTTTCCATCATCTGTTACTTTAACATATACATTATATACTGTAGAATCATATAATATTCTTTCGTTTGTACCACGTTTTTCACTGAAAGTATAGTTATAAGTACCTACTTCATTAGCGAATGTAATGGTATTAAATGCAACATCTCCATCAGCGTTGTTTTGAGCTGTGTTTGTTACATCGCCTGTTTTCATTTCTACTTCGAACATATTAGCAATTAATTCTTTATCGTAGTTTGTTTTTACAATTGGTGTAAAAGTTCCAGTTGCACTATATTCATTTAAGAACGCATAAGTACGAAGATGTTCATTAGTATTTTCATCTATCGTGTCTTCAATCACTCTTCCAACAATACTATTATTATTTATACTAGTTGAATATCCTTCATATGCTTGTTCAGTAATTTTTATAGTATATCCTCCAGGAATACTATTTATTAATAGTTCTCCTTCTCCGATTATAGAGAAATTATAAGTAGCTTTTCCATCTGCTCCGATCGTTAATTTACTAGCTTCTTTAGTTTCGCCATTTGAAGTATAAGTAGGATTATAAGTGCCCGCTGCATATGATGGCGCATTAATTTCTAAAGTATATTTAAATTCTTTATTTTTATTAGCTAACGCTCCGTTAATTGTATTAGTTATCTTAAGATCTGTTATATTACGATATACTACTGTACCATATTCTAATTCTTTATCTATTATCTTTTTAGTATTATCAAGAGGATTCAATACTTCTAATTTAGTAGATGTTGTAAAATAGGTATTATTATTTGGGTTATTAGGAATAGTCATATTATAGGTTAATTCTAACGAATTAGTTGATAATATGGATGTAATATCCCAAGTTATTTTATTATCTGAATGAACTCCTCCATTAGTAATAGTACTATCATCTACAGTAACTCCTGATGGTAATGTTTCAATAATTTTTGTATTTCTAACTTCAGAATCACCATCATTTGTTATTTTGATCATATTAGTAATTGTTTCACCCTTATTTACATAAGTATCTTCACTACTAAAGATATTATTGTTATAGATTGTTTTAGTAGTATGCGTAGCTATTATACTTGGTATGTTGGCACGATTATAAGTTTTTATTTCTGAGCTATTAAAAGCTTTATCAGATAATTTATTAATACTACTAACAGTAGTATATTTAGAATTATCTTCTGTTATATTAGAATCCATGCTAACTGGTACATAGATATATAAATTAGTATTTGCAGATAAATTATTAATTTTTAAATCTATACTATTATTGTTGTTACTATATACTATTGAACTATCTAAATTATGAATATCATTAATATCAGTGTAATAAAGAATTTGGTTATCTTTTATTGTTAAATTATTTGATATTTTACTAGTTATATTAACGTTATTATAATTAACTTCATCATTATTAGTAATATGATATAAGTAACCTAATGTTTCGTTTATAGATGCATAAGCATTTTCTGTTCCTTTATCATAAACTGTTCCATTGATAGATTCTTTTGGAGTGACATCAAGACTTATATTAGCGTCTTCTAATTTTACTATTGAAGTATTAGAACTAATAGTTTTTGTTTCACCCAATGTGTCAAATTTTATTAAAGAATTATTGTAAGCATTTTTATTTATATCGTTTCTATTTAATGTAGAAATCATATTTAAGTATACGATTGGTATTTTTACTCCGGTAATATTATTAGAACTGCAATCAATTGCGATTGCTTTAACATTTGCCATATTATTAGGTGTATCAGAAGACCATGTATCACTTCTTGTCAAATCTAGATTACGATTATTTGATAAATCTAAATTACTATTATAAGAATAGTAAATAGTATAATCTAAACCTATAGATTGAAGACTAGAAGTATCAATACTTGATAAAGTTCCTTGCCAATAACTGTTATTTCCATAAGCATTTTCTAATGATGAATAGATTACTAAATTTGTCATTTCTGTTAATGGATCAGAGTATGAATACTCTATTTTATATTGATATGCATTACCAATTTTTACTGTTGTATTATCTTTATGTTCATTATCTATAGTATTTTTAACATTTGTTTTTAAAGTTCCTAATGATGTTGCTACAGGATCTACTATAGTTGTATTAGTTTTGAACAGATAACTGCCTTCTGCAGTTCCTAGGTTACTAAATGCTGTTTTAATACTATTAGAGCTAAATAAATTAGAATTAGCATTTGCAGCATTATTGTAACCATTAGTTATTTTGTTTTCACTATAATAAGCAATATCACTATAAATTGTATTTCCATAGTCTCTATTAGAAGTATGAGGATAATCTACTTGATAATTTATTACATAGCCTGATACTAATTTATTGTTTATTACTTTGGTATTATTATCAGTATTGCTTATGGTTACTGTTACTAGTTTTCTATTAGTATTTTGGTATTCACCACCAATTGAAATACTAGCATTAATTACATTATCATTTATATCTTTAACTATAACGCTATTATCTACAAGGAGTGCTCCTTGTGGAAGAAGTATATAATATTTAGCATTTTGTTGCTTTTTTATACTATTAATAGCTATATTACTTACTGAACTATTATATTCTATATCTTCAGTAACTTTAGATTCATAATTAATAGTATAGCTATTAGTATTTTTAGTTTTTGTTGATGTATAGGTCATAGAAGAATTACTATCTAATTTAGTTAGATTAACATCTTTATATTTTGTATCTTTAGTATTATTATTTACTTTTGTATTAGCATATTGTCTTAATACTACACTATTATTAGCATTATAAATATTATTTATTTTTGTTTTAGCAGCACTTAATAATTTAAGGTTTACTCTTGTACCAATATAGATAGCAGCTTTTGTTCCGTTATAATTTATTTTTATATTTGTAGTATTAGCTGGTAAAATAATCGGATTATCATTTGTTATTCCATAAACATTTGTAGTATTAGCGTTATTGGCAATATAGTTAAGACTATTACCTTCAATACTTAGACTACCTATTTCTGTCCATGTTCCATTTATTTCAGCTGATACTTTTAGATTGCCAGAAGCATCATTATTATTTTCTGTTAAATAGTATCTATCATTAGATAAAGTATAATCATATTTTATAATTGATGGTGAAATAGATATTATATTATATTCAGATTTTGTCAAAACATTTTCTGAGTTTATTAAATTATAACTAGAATCAAGAACAGTTTTGGTAGTTGCCACTTCTAGATTATAACTATTTGCTCCTGTATTAGTTATATTCCAATTGTTGAATGCTTTTAGTCTTTCGTCACTACTATTTTTATTCATTTCAGCTGATGTTGGTTCAATAAACAAACTGAAATCTATATCATTTTTATCAATTACATTAACAGCTCCAATACCATTAGTTGTATCTTCATATTCCACTGTTATTGAATTATTTTCACCAGATGGATATGTAGGTGTTACGCCACCTCCACCAGAAGCTGTGTATTTAGCAGTCCAACTTACATTTTTCTTTATTGTATTAAAATCACCATCGCCTGTAGCTTCTATACTTAAAGAAAAGTTTGTTGTTACTTCTCCACTATTTGGTTTAGGATATTTTACTACATACGTTCTTGTAAAATCAGTAACCGTTGGTATCTCATTACTTAATTTTTTAAATGTAGAATCATTAAAGTCATCAAATGGTTCTGAAAATTCATTATCTGAGGCGTAGTCAGTAATATCTCCTACCTTATATGTAGTACCATCAGAGTATACTACTAATTCTCCGGTTGGAATAGTAGGAATAAGAGTTGATGAAATATTAGGATCTGTGTTAAATGGTTTTGTTGAATTGATTGAGCCATCTACACTATATAGTACATAGAAATAATTATTTCCGCTATCAGGATTAGTACCCCAATCATTATTCCATTCTTCAAATATTTCAGGTTCAGATTTTACAATATTTTCTATAGCTAGTTTACCATTAACGTTAGCATGGAAACTATTTGATGTGTCTTCTGGGAAAGAATCTATACTTCCATGTTCATTATGCATATAAACCTTTGGAAAGAATGAATCAGCAATATCTGTATTATCATATATGAAGGATGGTAGTATTTGGAATGTTATATCAAATGTAGTATCTAAGTTATCAGCAGCTGAAATTTCTTCAGCATTATATATATCGATTTCAGCGGGGCTATAATCTGTAATTAAACGCCAGGCAAATTGTTGATTAGTTCTACTATTTTCATTTACTAAGCCATTAAAGTAAATATAAGCAAATAATAAATGATACCCTCCAAAGTTTTTCTCAACAACTATTCTATTATTATCCGGGTCTGCAGTCCAAATATATTCTGAGATATCTTCACGAGTAGCGAAAGGGAACATATTATTATAAAAATATAAAATAATACCTTCTTCGTTGTATTCGTTGCCAAAATTACTTTGAGCAGTTCCACCTTCGTAACTTAAATTAATGCGATATGTTATTTCGTTTTCTTCAACAATGTTTTGTGTAGCATTTATTACTGCTACATCTTTATTTATTACCACATTACTTTTAGAATTTAGATTAACCCATTCATTAGTCATTGTCCAATTACCTAATGAACTATCGTTTAATACAGAAGCATTCTTTTCTATATTTTCTACTAGACTGCTACTCGTTTTATTATTAAATTTAAAAGTAATTATTCCCACAATAAAAAGTAGCATTATAATAGAATATATAATAGCTTTTTTATTCTTCATAAAGACACCAACCTATTCTTATAATATTATATCATTCTACTATTATCAAAGCAATAAAAAAGAAGCAATTATCTTGCTTCTTCTTGAGCTCTAGTTTCTCTTATTACAGTTATCTTAATAGTACCAGGATATTGCATTTCTTTTTCGATTTTTTCTCTCATATCCCTAGCTATTTTATAACTTGTAGCGTCATCAATTTCGTCTGGTTTAACCATAACTCTAACTTCTCTACCAGCTTGCATAGCAAATGTTTTATCAACACCTTCAAAGGAATTACCTATCTCTTCTAATTGTTCTAATCTTTTAATATAATTTTCTAGTGAGTCATTACGAGCTCCTGGTCTTGCTGCTGAAAGAGTATCGGCAATTTGAACTAATACAGATATTACACTAGTAGCTTCTTCATCTCCGTGATGAGATGCTATAGAGTTTATAACTACCTTATCTTCTCTATATTTCTTAGCCATTTCTATTCCTAGTTCAACATGGCTGCCTTCAACTTCAAAATCTATAGCTTTACCAATATCATGTAATAGCCCTGCTCTTTTAGCTAGATTAACATTTTCTCCAAGCTCTGAAGCCATAAGGCCACATAAATACGCTACTTCTTTAGAATGTTGCAAAGCATTTTGTCCATAACTCGTTCTAAAATTAAGTTTTCCAATTAAATTAACCAATTTAGGGTCAACTTTTGTTAATCCTAATTCAACACAAGCATCATTACCCATTTCTGTTATTTTTTCATTGATATCATTAGAAGTTTTTTCATACACTTCTTCTATTCTTGCTGGATGAATACGGCCATCTTTAATTAAAGTTTCTATTGTTTGTTTAGCAATTTCTCTTCTTAAAGGGTCAAAACTTGAAATTACAATAGCTTCTGGAGTATCGTCGATTATTAAATCTACTCCTGTTACTGATTCTATTGTTCTTATATTTCTACCTTCACGACCTATTAATCTACCTTTCATTTCATCATTTGGTAGTGTAATAGTACTTACTGTTTGTTCGTTTACAACATCATTAGAATATCTTTGCATGCTTTGAACGATTAAATTTTTAGCTGTTTCATTAGCGGTAAGTTTTGCTTCTGCTTCTCTCTCCCTAATATACTCAGCTATTTCTCTCGACATATTATCTTCTACTCTTTGCATAATCATATCGTGAGCTTTTTCTTTAGAAAATTTAGCTATAGTTTCTAGTTGTTCCATTTCACTTTTTAACAATTCTTCCATTTTAGCTTCTTTTTCTTGTATTTCTTTTTGTTGTTTTAGCAAATTATTATCTTTTTGATCTAATAAAGCATCTCTTTTAGTCAACATTTCTTCTCTTTTATCAAGATTTTGTTCACGTTGTAAAAGTCTTTCTTCTGATTCTTTTACTTCTTTTTTCTTTTCTTTTATTTCTTTATCTGTTTCTTGTTTTAATCTATAAGATTCTTCTTTTAATTCTGCTAGTGAATCTCTTTTACTTTTTTCTGCTTCTTTTTTTGCTTTTTCAATTAATTTATTAGCTTTGCTTTCAGTATTTTTATCTCTGATAGCATTTATCACTATGATAATAATTACTCCTAAAACAATACCTACAAGAAGGGCTATAATGGACATTAAATTAAATTCCATTTCTTACCTCCATCTTATATAGAAAGATTTAATTAATCATCTATAGTTCTTATTATAAAGATTTTTTTCTTATTTTTCAACTAAGAATTTCCTAATTTCCGTTAAGTGTGCGGGTAAAACGTTATTATTGTATATTTTTAAATAGAGGTAAATATTATAATATTTTTATTAGTATTTCATTCATCACATAAATATATTCTGGATTAACATATAGATAATCATCTTTATATATTAATTCTTTTTCTTTTAATGCATTTTTTAAATCATAGACATCTTGAATATTAACCCCGAATTTTTTATAAAAATTAGGGAGATATATTCCTTTAATTTTTCTAAGTCCTAGCATTAATTCATTATCCATGTTTTCTTCTTTAGATAAAAAGTTTTCTCTTAATAAATAATTTCCTTTGAAGTATTCTGTTACACTTTTAGTATTATCATATCTTACTCCATATATATAACCTGATGCTCCAACACCAAAGCCATAGTATTCTTCATTATTCCAACAATTTAGATTGTGTTTGCTATATTTCCCATTTTTGCAAAAATTACTTATTTCATAATGCTCATATCCTTTATCATCAAGTTCTTCGCATATATATTCGTACATTTTAGCATCTATATCTTCTTTTATTGGCACAATTCCTTTTATGGCTATTTTAGTATTATCTTCAACTATTAATGAATATGTACTTATATGATCTGGCTTTAGTTTTAAAAATAGTTCTAAATCTTTTTTTAGATCTTTAACTCTTTCATTAGGGATACCATATATTAAATCAAAGTTAATGTTGTCAAAGCCTTTTTCGCGAATTAGTTTAACTTTTTCTTCAGCTTCATCATAAGTACATTTTCTTTCCATAAATTCAAGCTTTTTTTCATTAAAAGACTCTATTCCTATACTTAATCTATTTACGCCATATAGTTTTAGTACATCTAATAGTTGTTCATCTATATCACTTAGATTACACTCAAAAGTAAACTCAAGTTCTTCACTTAATTTAACATTTTCTTTAATTATTGTCATTAGTTTTATTAAGTCTCGGTTAATTAAACAACTAGGTGTTCCTCCACCAATGTATAGAGTTTTTATAACCTCGCCATTATATCTATTCTTAATTTCTTTTTCAAGAGATTCAAGATATTTTACAATCCAAGGTCCATGGTATAAAACTTTGCAAAAATCACAATAACTACAAATACTTTTACAAAATGGAATGTGAATATACATGCTTTCCATAGACATCCTCCTAATTTTTAATATATATTTATTATACCATAAATAAAAGATGGTTTAACACCCATCTTTCTCTTCGATACTACATCCACTTTCTAAATATGTTGTAATAGCTTCCGTAATCTTATCATTTAATTCTGTAACTTCTTTTTTAGATAAATCTCTTAAAACTCCGTCTTTATCATAATGATGATTATCTATTGTTCCTTCAATATATGTACCAATTACTCCTTTTTCAAAAGTTATGATAGTTGGAACATTTAATCTTTTTTCACCCGTATTAACCACATCTCCACTTGATGTTGTTAAAGTGTATTTAGGCAAATACTTATCTAGTATTTTTAACAATTCATAATAATCTTCATCAGCATCTTTATTTTTTTGCGCTTTCTTCTTATTGACTGCAAAAGAATCTCTTATATCACTAGCCTCATCATCATTAGGTCGAACATTTAAATAGTATATCTTTTCTAAAGAAGTATTACTTGCAGCATTAACTAAAATCGGTGATACAATTCTACTTTTTTGATTTGTTGGATATGCAAAATACATTACTCCAGTATCTTCTTTAAGTAATTTTACAGCTTCTGAAAGCGTAACATATTCAATATTATTATCTTCTATAATGCTAACATTTTTTAATATTTCTTCATTGCTGTTATTTTTTCCGTTTAAAGATTCATATTCTTTTTTAAAATTCCTTTCATCTGTTGTGAATTCAACTTCAGGCAAATAATTTTTGTTTTTATCATATATTTTTTTATAGGCAAGATATCCTGCAACTAGTATTACTATAATAAGGACACAAGCACATATAGTTTTCCAATAATTTGGTTCTTCATAGTTTTTATTATTCTTTTTTATATCTTTTTTCTTTTGCTTTTCCATTTTACTTCCCACTTTCAATTGAGTTGACTTAAGTTAATTATATCAATTTTAACGTTAATAATAAAGCTTTAATTAAAAAAGTCCTATTCTATAGGACTATTTTCATTAATATTACAAGTAGTACTATCTAATTTCATTGACGATGGACCAATTATAATATCATTACTATTTTCTTTATTACATTCTAGTATTTTGTAATTTTTAAACTCATGAAGAATATTACCTTCTTGACTCTCTTCGTTAGATATTTCATTTGCAAATAATGAATCTATTGTAATTTTTGAAGAAGATAAAGCCGAAGATATTTCATAATTATTATTTCCATATTTAATAGTTAAATTATCTATGCAATATGTATATATATCTTTACTTTCTCCACTATAAACAATACTTTTATCACTGCTACAATCTTTTTCTTCATTTATTATTATTTCATATTTGTCAAAGTTGTTTTCTTGAACCATTTTAGCTTCTGATAAGTAGATAACAAATTTGTCATCTTTGTGTTCTAAGGTTTTTACAATGCCTATAACAGTTATTTCATCGTAGATATCATATAAATCTAGTTCGTTTATATTTTCATTAAACATAATTTTTAGGGTAATATTATCTGCAAAATTAACATAACCGTTTATTGTTATTTCAGTTTCTTCATACGGTTGCATTTCAACAGAGTTTTGACTGTTTTTTTTGCTGATTTTTCCTCTTATTTTTACAAAAGTATTATGATATTCGTCATAGTTTTCTATAACAGAATTTAAAAACGAATTAGAATCTATTTGTTCTATATTATCGGGATCGCACATATATCCTTTGCTATAAAACTGATCAACTTTCATATTTTTGGTACTATTTATATCACATTGCCATACTCTATATCCGATAGAGTTAAAAACTCTTGTGTTTTTAGTAGTTACAATATTGTATGTATAAATCGGAATACGAGCGAAGGTTGTAGATACAATTGAGTCGATAAATATGGAAGCAGCAAGCAATATAATAAAAATTATTGCATTGGTTCTAAAGTCTTTTTTCTTAAAGAATACTGTAATAACAATTATTCCTATTAAATTTAGTAATAATCTAAATGCCGATAATATATTAAAACATAGTGGAATAATAGCAATTATTAAACCTATAATTAGTATTTTGTAGTTGTAGATATTCTTTTTTTTCTTTTTCATATCCCCACTCCTATTATAGTAATAGTATAACTAATTTTTCATAAAAAAACCACAAATAATAATAATTTGCGGTTTTTTTGAATAATGCTTTACATTACTAATTTATAGCATCTTTTAATTTGCTTCCAGCTTTAAATGAAACAACATTCTTTGCAGGAATTTTTAATGGT
>AUXO018301285.1_pt1 | contig 15414 bp, 13 predicted proteins | sample 768731 | NCBI WGS metagenome assembly AUXO01 (sample SAMN02715735, study PRJNA202380) | gut metagenome | biome: sheep rumen | host: Ovis aries | place: New Zealand: Palmerston North
AACAGTGATTTTAGCAAATAGACATCATTTCTATTAATAATAATCATTTCTTTCAACTGAACGCCCGTCTTTTTAGTAAAATACAATAAAAAGCTGATACCGCATAGCATATATGAAACAGTAGACGCCATCCCTGCACCCAATATTCCATATTTTGGAATTAGTATTAGATTTATAATTATATTTAAAAGTGCTGCTCCACCAAGAAGAGCAAAATTAATATTCTTATAACCATTTACAACGTTATAGGAATAAATCATCTTACCATACATACATCAACGTTATATTATACTGGTTCAGCAAATGTATCAGGGTGGTTCGGATTAAATATCTCATTACATGTCATGACTGTTACCAGATCTTCCGTCTCTGACAGATTGATAATATTATGCGTCCACCCTGGTATCATATGTACAGCTTCTATCTTATCTCCAGACACCTCAAATTCAACAGTTTCTCCAGTATTGATATTTCTTTCCTGTATAAGTCCATGACCAGATACAACAATAAAAAGCTCCCACTTAGAATTATGCCAATGCTGCCCCTTAGTTATTCCCGGCTTACTGATATTGATAGAAACTTGACCACAATCTTCAGTGTGTACCAATTCTGTAAAAGATCCTCTATCATCCACATTCATTTTTAATTCATACTTAAACTTATCAGTTGGAAGATATGTAAGATATAAACTATAAAGCTTCTTTGCAAAAGAACCTTCCGGCATTTTGGGCATCATCAAAGTACTTGGCTCAGTTTTGAATTCTTCAAGTAAATCAACAATCTCTCCTAAAGTAACATTATGAGTGACCGGAACGCAGCAATATTTACCATCTTCTTTTAACACCGTTTCAACACCATCAAATTCACAATGTTGCTCTTTTCCTTCTAATAAGTCAAACATTCCATCAACAAGATCATCTATATATAATAATTCAAGTTCTGTAGATCTATCATTCACAGTAAACTCTTCATCATTAGCAACAGCCCAACAGAATGTAGATACAGCTGAATTATATTTTGGCCGAGAATGCCCCATCAAATTAGGAAAACGATATACCGCAACTTTAATTCCGTTATCTTCCCCATACTTAAAGAAAAGCTCTTCTCCTGCTTTCTTACTTCTACCATATTCACTATCACCAAATCTACCAGATAGTGTCGCCTGAATAGATGATGAAAGCATAACCGGTGCTTTACTGCCATAGTTTGCTAAAGTATCAAGAAGAGTTGATGCAAATTCAAAATTTCCGTTCATAAAATCTTCCGGATTATCAGGTCTATTTACACCTGCAAGATTAAAAACAAAATCAGCCTTTTTACAATATTCGTCCAGTTCTTCCAGTGTTGAATTTATGTCATACTCGTAGATTTCGTCTACGACAATATTAGGTCGAGTTCTATTCTTATTATCTCTTATGTTTTTTAGATTATTTACAAGTGCTGTTCCTACCATGCCTTTAGCACCGGTAACTAATATGTTCATAATGAATTGACCTCCGATATTATAAATCAAACAAGGGAATCTATGTAAGCAGTTACAATATACTCCCTTGAAATTGTTTCTAGAATTTTCGCCATGTCATTCTATTAACGACACCCACATAACTCTGGATTATCTTAACAACCTTATCAGATACATTTTCATCTACATAATCTGGTACTGGAATACCATTATCACCATTTTTTACCATCTCGACAGCTGTATCTACAGCCTGTAAGAGTCCAACAGTATCTATTCCAGATAAGATAAAGCATCCCTTATCTAAAGCCTCTGGACGCTCTGTTGATGTTCTTATACAAATAGCCGGAAATGGCTTACCAATTGATGTAAAGAAACTACTCTCTTCCGGAAGAGTTCCCGAATCAGAAACAACAGCAAAAGCATTCATCTGAAGACAATTATAATCATGGAATCCTAACGGTTCATGCTGAATCACCCTACTATCAAGTTTAAACTTGCCATCAGCTCCCATCTGTTCAAGCCTCTTACGTGAACGAGGATGACATGAATATAAAATGGGCATATCATACTTTTCCGCCATTTGATTAATAGCATTAAAAAGAGATAAGAAATTATTCTCTGTGTCAATGTTTTCTTCTCTATGCGCTGAAAGAAGAATATACTTTCCTTTTTCTAATCCAAGCTTAGAATGTACATCCGATGCTTGAATCTTCTCTAAATTCTTATGCAAAACTTCTGACATTGGAGAGCCAGTAACATATGTTCTCTCCTTTGGAAGTCCACAATCAGCAAGATATCTTCTAGCATGTTCAGAATATGCTAAATTAACATCAGATATGATATCAACTATACGACGATTCGTCTCTTCAGGAAGACACTCATCCTTGCATCGATTTCCTGCTTCCATATGAAAAATTGGAATATGAAGTCTCTTTGCACCAATAACAGAAAGACAACTATTTGTATCACCAAGAACAAGGACAGCATCAGGTTTTAGCTCAACCATCAACTGATAACTCTTTGCAATGATATTTCCCATTGTCTCACCAAGATCCGAACCAACCGACTCCATATATACTTCAGGATCATCTAACTCCAAATCTTTAAAAAATATACCATTAAGATTATAATCATAATTCTGGCCAGTATGAGCAAGTATTGTATCAAAATATTTTCGACACTTCTTTATTACTGCTGCAAGCCTAATAATTTCTGGACGTGTACCTACAATAATCATCAATTTGATTTTTCCATTATTTTTCCATGATGGATATTCCATAACTAGATATTCTCCTATAATTTTAAGCTTCTACTATATGAGGTCTTCCCTCTAATTCTTCTTTTACATAATCTGTTGTCATTATCTTTTCAACTACACCATCAACATCAAGTATATTTGTATTATGTGATGTATATGCTTCATCACCTTCCGTAGTAACTGTACCATCAACATAAAATTTATCATAATTTAGTCCACGAGCATCCGGACTAATTCTAAAATAATTGCCCATATCCGTACTACGTAAGCGTTCTTCTTTTGTCATCAATGTCTCATATAACTTCTCACCATGACGACTTCCAATTATTTTTGTTTCCGTCTCTCCAAACACTTTCATAACACCTCTTGCAAGATTACCAATTGTGCTTGAATCTGCTTTCTGAATAAACAAGTCACCTGGTTCAGCATTTTCAAAAGCAAAAGCCACAAGATTAACAGCTTCGTCTAGATTCATAAGAAATCTTGTCATATTGGGATCTGTGATTGTAATTGGAGCCCCACGCTTAATCTGATCAATAAAAAGTGGAATAACAGAACCACGGCTACACATGACGTTACCATAGCGAGTACAAGAAAGAACAGTACCAGAACGTTCAAATGCAATTTGTGCTCTCGCTTGAACAACTTTCTCAGCTACAGCCTTTGTCATTCCCATCGTATTAATTGGATACGCTGCTTTATCAGTTGAAAGAAATACAACTCTTTCAACCATATTATCAACTGCTGCGGCAATCACATTGTCAGTGCCATTAATATTTGTCCGAACAGCTTCCATTGGAAAAAACTCACAGCTTGGAACTTCCTTTAGTGCAGCTGCATGAAATACGTAATTTGCTCCGTACATCACGTCACGAACAGACTCTAAATTTCTCACGTCACCGATAAAAAATTTAACTTTACTGGCGTATTCTGGATACTGTGCCTGTAAAGTGTGTCTCATCCAGTCCTGCTTCTTTTCATCCCTACTAAAAATTCTAATTTCACCAATATTTGATGTTAAAAAATGTTTAAGAACTGTGCTTCCAAAGCTACCAGTTCCTCCAGTAATAACTAAAATTTTATCCTTGAATGCTTCTCTTATTTGCATCTTTACTTTTATCTCCTTACCGTCAATTTTAGTATACTAAATTTTCGCAATTTCATGCCCAAAAATATAATAGCTAATTTAGTTTTCTTAAAAAGAAATATTTTAAACTTATCTTTAGCTGATTTAGCTTCAAGAGAAAGAATATCCCACTCCAACTTATCACGCCAAATCAAAAAATGATTATAAGCTTCTCTAAACAAAGTTTCTTCTGTAACTCTATTAACAAACAGAATCATAGTACTGTAATATGCATAAAAATCATATCCTATAACATTCCTATATTCTTGACTATCTATGCCAAATTGCTCTTTTACCAACTCTCTAAAAATACTATTTGACTTAATCCAATCAAAATACTTAATGGAAAATTTACCAGTAACAGAATCAGGATTGTCGACATAATAGTATTTAGTTCTACAAGCAATATATTTGGAGGATTCAAGTAACAAAAATCTACTCAATACTTCATCACTTCTGTATACTATTTCCTTAGCAGAGACAATTTGGGTTGCCCGAGTCCAAACCTCTTTTTTTATTAGCGCCCCATTCATACCAATTCTCCACCTAGGCACAGTCATATTAAAAGCTTCACGCCCACTGTACACTCTATCAAAATCAAAATCATCACTTGGCATTACCCATCCCAGTGGTTCTAATTTGTCATTAACACGAACCATTTGAGGACTGGTTGCATCAACATCATAAGCGACTACTCGATTATATAGTTCTTCAACAAATTCAGGTCCAACCATATCATCTACGTCAAGATATAATATCCAATCACCTCGTGAAGCATCAACTCCATCAATACGTGGAAAATATGGACCACCCGAATTAGTTTTTCTTTCTATTATACGGATTCTCTCGTCAGGATATTTTTTTGCAATATCAACTGTTTTATCTTTTGATAAATCATCAACAATAATTAATTCAAAATTCTTAAATGATTGATCAATTATTCTTTTTATTATATTAGCAACATATTTTTCTGCATTGTAAGTGGGAACAATTATTGATATTATTGGTTTCTCGTACATACTAATTTTGATTTCCTTTCCTTAAGCGAAATAATTATCTGATTAATATTTTTACGCCAAAAACATACAGTTATTACCAAATAATATAAAATATAAATAAATATTCCTATGTACCAATCAGCGAACTCCGTAACAAGGTAGAATCCCAGCATCATCACTAATAAATACGCAAAGTTCTTAACCCATTTTATATTGAAACAGTCTACAAAGTACCTCTCATCTATCAAATACCAAAATAATGTCACTATAACGGAAGCAATTGAAATTGCATATGTTGTTCTAAAAAACAAATATGCAATTATATTCGCAATAAAAGATAGAGCTAAAACAATTATTGTCTTTTTAAAAAAATCAAAAGATCTTTCTAATGCAATATAGTAATTTTGCATTACAATTGTTACTATAGAACTAACCACAATTCCTGGTAACACAATTCTGAAAATAACTAAAGAACCTGAATATGCCGGCAAATACCAATTAACAAACCATACCAAAGGAAAATAAACTACTAAACACCCAAACGATCCTATCATTAATGACATCACCAAAGAAGAATATCTTTTTGATAAAGTTTCGCTATCCGTCCTTTTTAAATTGGGGTACATAACAGATGAAATTGCTGATAGAGCTGATGTCACCAACGATAGCATTGAATATGCAAAAGAATACACTGCATAAGTTTTTATTTCAAATAGTAAATTTACAAACTGTCTATCAAGAGATAAAATCAATGATGAGCATAAATAAGCAACCATCATGGGGATTCCCGATTTAATTACTTCAATGTAATTTCTCCTATTTGAAAATGGCTTTATATTTGATTTAAATGAAATATCCTTATAAGTAAATGCATACCAAACTAATAGTACTGTATATAGTAGTAATACTATACCAATATATACATGATAAGAAATTGTTCTATCAAAAATATTAAAAAATATAAATAATATGCCAATAACACACATAAGCGCTATTGAATAAATATTATTTCTTGTAGCAAGCTCCTTAAACCTAAGAGTCATTTTTGAAATCATCTGATAGAACCCCGTCATATTTATCAATAACAGATAAATTGATAGGCATATCAAAATGAATCTGTATTCTGATGGTACAAAAATTATAGAAATGGCAAGCAGAACCACAGAAGATACTAACTCAACGATAAAAAAAGACTTACAGTATTCAGCAAACTTATCTTTTTCCAAATCTTCATAATTATATCCACCATATTTTAAATATAATCCATCGACAATCCCAATTTGAAACAATCCAACATATGCACCATATAAGGTAAATGTTTTATACATACCATAATTTGGTACGTCCATTATTTTGGGCAAAATGAATCCTGAAAGTATACCCAATATCAGAGTTACAATATTACTAGAAAAAACTCTTAGGATATCTTTAATAACTTTATTCATAGTCTTCCTCTATGTATTATTTGTTCTTACTCTCCCCATTGAGTAACTTTGCAACACATACTACATTTTTCAAATGTCAACACCATAATGATTTAACATCACTAGTTGATTAAAATGTTATAAAATCCCCAATTATCCTTTTTGAATTTCTTTAACAAATTCATCATAGTTTCTAATGTATTCATTAGCATCATAATGCGTGCTTGCAAGAACTAAAAGAACCGAATCCTGAGTAAAGTCATACATATCCTTCCATACCATTGTCGGAAGATAAATCCCTGTATGTGGACGATTCAAACAATATATGGCCTCATTTCCTTCCCCATCTTTAACCCTAACCTTGCTTTTTCCTGCAACATTAATTAATACAAACTCAGACTCTCGATTAGCGTGCTGTCCTCGAACAACATCTTTATCAGAACCATAAATATAAAAAGCACGCTTAATATCAAATGGTATATCTTTATTTCCTTCAACAATCACTAAATGTCCTCTTTCATCTCCATGTTGTGGAAATTCAAGCATTTGAACTTTATTCATGTTATGCATCTTCTTAACCTCCCGTTTTTTTATCATTGTATATTCAATCTTTCCATCATCTTTATGATATTCATCAATAATATCAAATCCAGCTTTTTTATATATTTTTAATGCTACTACATTATCCAAGTATACATGAAGTTTAACAGTATTTATTTTTAGAAGTTCAAAGGCGATTTTAAGAGCAGCTTTAGTAGCATTAAGTCCAACTTTTTTTCCATGTGCTTCTAAATCACCAATAAGAATTTTACCAAAAAAACACTCATCGCCGTCAAATTCATACAAACTAAGGCTGCCAACCAATCGATTTAATTCATTCTTTTCAACAATTGCAAAGCATATTTCGTCATTATTATTTAAATATCTTTTATACCAATCCAACTGCATCTCTGACGTAATATATGGTATCTTATTTAAATATATTGAATTACTTGGTTCATTACGCCATATTCTGAGTTGTTCAACATCATCAATATATAGTGGACGTAACGAAACATTCTCATAATTAATACAATAGTTATGTTCCATCCTCATACCTCAAAACTATTAATCGCATCAATCACAAATTGTTGTTCATCAGTTGTCATGCCGTTATACATTGGAAGGCTTAAAACCTCATCAGCATTCTTCTCTGCAATCGGAAAATCACCTTTCTTGTATCCAAGGTAAGAATACGCTTCTGAAAGATGCGGTGGGATTGGATAATGTATAAGAGTTCCTATCTCTCTCTCTTTCAGATATTCCATCAGTTCATCTCTATATTTTGGAATATGGACAACAAACTGATGCCACGAAGAATCAGCACCTGGTCTTACCTTTGGAAGCTTAATTATTGGATTTTTGATTCTTTCAAAATAACGATTTGCAATACCAGATCGCTCTTCATTAAGCTCATCGAGATGTCTAAGTTTCACTCGTAGTAACCCTGCCTGAAGCTCATCAAGTCGGCTGTTGCAACCAACCATCATGTTATGATATCGTTTCTCAGAACCATAATTTCGAAATATTTTGAATTTTTTAGCCAATTCCTCGCTATTCGTAGTTATACATCCAGCATCCCCAAAAGCTCCACATCCTTTACTTGGATAAAAACTAAAGCATCCTACATCACCAAAGGAACCAACCTTCTGTCCATTCCAATGATTTCCATGGCTCTGCGCACAATCTTCCACCACTTTAATGTTATATTTCTTTGCCAATTTCATGATTTTAGTCATATCACAACTTTGGCCAAAGAGATGTACCGCTAAAATAGCTTTTGTTTTACTTGTTATCTTTTCCTCAATTTTTTCAAAATCTATATTGTCGTACTCATCCGGTTCTACAAAAACAGGAGTTGCACCATTCATAGTAATTCCCATTACACAAGCTATATAAGCATTAGAACAAACAATTACTTCATCGCCAGGTCCAATATTAAGAAGTCTAAAACTAATCCAAAGAGCATCAAGACCTGATGCAAGTCCCACGCAATACTTTGATCCTATATACGTTGCCCACTCTTCTTCAAACGCGCTTACTTCCTTGCCAAGAATATACCAACCTGAATCAAGTACTTCATTGGCTTTTTTCTTATATTCTTCTGCATGAAGACTATATTGTCTTCCTAAATTGTTTTGCATAATCATTTCATTCACCCTTTTATTTCTGATTTTCCTTAATAATATCTAACATCTTTTCACATACATTGTCCCATGAAAAAGCTTGTATGTCATGTAGAGCAACTTGTGCTCTATTTATTGCCTCTTCGTAATTATTAATTATTGACTCAATTGTTTCAGCTATTTTTTCTGGAGCTGAAACTGGAACTATATATGCATTTTTTTCAGATGCTGGATAATACCCTGTAGTAATAACTGGAGTTCCTACTGCCATCGCTTCTATTACAGGATAATGTATAGCACCTAATTGTAAGGTACCTGGAGCAACCAAAACATCAATATTTCTATAATACTCTGATAATTTATCATCTCCGTCTGGCTTAACCAAATTAAACCTACTGTGTTTAACTGGATTAAAAGCAACATCAAACTGAACGTTAATATGCTTATTCTGAAGCATTTCTACAGCTATCGCAACATCCTCAGATCCTTTCCATGCTTCAGTTCTACCAATACATCCAACGATAAATGGTCTATAACCATCCCAATATTCATTCCTTGGATAATACAAATTTAAGTCTAATCCAGGAGGTACAACATATCTACTCTTTATTTCTTTATAATCTGTATATATTTCAGCATTAACTATACGTATTAACGGCAATTTATATGTCTTCTTTATTATTTCATTGATTATTTTTCCACCAATTCCTCTTCTATTATCCCAAGCTTCGTATGCTTGAATATAATAAAATTTATTTCTCACTAAAGATTTATTCACTCCGAATGCTGACATAGCATAGTTTGCTATTATCGAATCATATTCATTGGCATATCTATTAATAGCCTTCAACAATCCTGAGTGTTTTAATTTCATTTCCTTGATTAAATCGATTTTACTTGAAGAAGCTATCGGATCAACTCTATCAACTTCATTTCCAGAACCATCAACATAAACTATTTTTCCATTGATAGGGAAATAGGGTTTTATCGATTTAAAGTAGCAGATTACTAAAACATCTACATTATTCTCTGTCCAATTATTTACAAATTTAGATAACACTCGAGACCCTCCAGCTTTAGTGAATCCCCAAAGCGGTATAATTATTTTAGGCAACACTTTTTCTGAAGATTGCATCATTCCACCTCAAACAATTTATATTTTTCATTAAAACAAATTATCATACAAGACAGGAACAACAACGCTTTCATACAATCCATTCCACAACGTTGATAAATTAATAGCATAAAGAGGAATGAAAAAAAGAAAAATCCCTATCAGCATGTTAGACATTTTTACATTTCGTTCACTTAATTGGGTTATGTTCAAAGCATATCTCATAACCGTCGCAATAACCATATAAACAATTAATAACTCATTTTGCATGAGTCTAGTAAAATTTCCATTCAAAAAATAAAACGGCCAAAATATAGAACTATAATAAAGTAGATTAACAACGAATTCAAAATGACTAGTTTCAATATATTTAGTAGAACCCATTTTATCTAAAAGCTGATTGTATTCATCTATAAATATCGACGAGTACTTAGCAATAAGGATCATCGCAACTGATTCTAATACCATTACTATAATTCCAAACTGAGTAGCTCTTACACCATATATTGAAGCTCTCGTATCATCTGCTACAAGGTTTATAAAGTTTGAAATTATAGCAACCATTCTATCAGGAGTAATAAGCAAAAGTAATGTTACACCTAATGATCCTCCTATGATAAATTTTAGAGCTTTTTTATTATCCCAAACAAATACAAATGGAATATATGCAATTGCTACAATATGTTGAGTTGCGGCCAGTCCACAAAGAACACACCATCCAATACGTTTTATTATATTATTTTCATTACCATAAGACACTCCTATAGCAAGTACTAAAAATGCCAAAACCATGAAGTTTCTTAATTGTACTAAGTTTAATAGAAAAGGAAAGAAAAAATAAAAAATATATATAAAAGTTCTATTGTCTGTTAATCGAATTAATCCATAAGAAATCGTACTAATCGCAACCAACAAGTAACAGTTCTGGAATTCAAAATATGTTGCCCCGTGATTTCTAAAAAAACGAGCTAATAGTATAAAACCATACTCATGACCAGCATAATCCATATTATAACGAATCATATAATTATTTATATCCGGTGTTTGCCTAACATTAAAGGCAATATAAGTCATAAATCCAACCATAAGAAGGTTGATTAATTTGATTTTCTTTCTATAAGGAAAAAAAACAACTAAATCGACAATTATTACAACCGCTAATGCTATTCTATACATCTATTCTATCTCCCAATTGTAATAGTCAGCTCATGAAAAATTTTTACGAAGTAAATTAAACAATCCTATCGGTAAATATTTATATGCAAATCCAACCAGTTTAAGTCTTGTCGGTAAGTCCTTATCCATCAACGACTGATAGGACCATTTTGTCATCTTCCTGTATTTTAAGTACTCATCTTTCAACGGATGGGTACATTTCTTACACCAAGGGCGATTATAAAAACCGCTCAGATAATGGATTATACAGGGGTTCTTTGATGCCTCATCTATTTCTTTCTGCGTATAATACTTTCTGCCTGTAAGCCTTTCAAGTTTTTCAGTTTTTTGACCTACGATACCGCTCATAAGGTTATAGCGTGGATGAATAATCTTAATATTTCCTTTACAAACAGCGTTAATTGTGCCTTCACTCAAAACAGGCGGCTCACCATTATATTTTTCAATAAAAGCCATGCATTTTTCAAGGAATTGTTCATCACGCCATTTTTTTAGATTCATCACAACCACTCCATCATTGATGGCGCGATCAGATGCAGCGTAGCCCACTTTCAAATTGTCTTCAATAGTATGCAACGTTTCAACGCCTGCAATCACTTTTCCATCCAAATTAATATTCCAAAGATCCACTATATCGCCACAAATAATAATATCGCTATCAAGATATATGATTTTATCTATACTAGTAAATCTTCCAAAAAACAGTTTTGCATATACACTCTTTATGTGGCGACCTGTCTTATCGGATATATTTAAATCAAATGCTATATCGTCAAAAGGTACAATACTCAACAATGCCCCATAACTTTCGATAAGTATTTTCATCTCCTCTATTGAAGAATCTGTAACCCCCATATCAATAAAAAATATATGCAATTGATCTGGTATAGAGCAGTTTTCAAAAAGAGAAACCATCGACACTGTAGTTTGTTCCATATACGCCTCGTTGCAAGCGTATGAAATATTAATTGACATTGTTCAGTCTCCAATCTTATTTTCTATATGTATTACTATATAATACGTCTTATAATTTCAAAAAAAATATATCTAATTATTCCAATATAAATCCAGTTATATATTCCTTTACTTTTTCAAATTGATTATCTAAATCAAACATACTAAAAGTCGTATCAGAAAAAATGATGTCACGAAAAACTTAATCATCTATAAGATTTCTTAATTCATCTAAATAACAATGGTAGTCAAAAAGCGTTCTATCAATATTGGAAATTCTGTCACAAGAGACTGTTATTGCATCTACTAATTCCTGATAATTTTCTACAATGATACCATTATCTTGTCCAATATAATCACTGACGTTACTAAACTCATTTATAATAACTGGAGTACCACAACTAATTGCCTCAACCAATTTTGTAGGAAATCCGGCCTTCACAACTCTATTATTATCCCTCAGTATTATCGCCCAATCAGATGTTTTTACAATTTCTATGACCTTTTTGTGATCAATCCGCCCCCAAAATTTAATTGATTTAGAAATAGTAGTATCCCATCCATACATTTTTCTAAACTGTTGTTCTGTCACCCCTACGATATTAAGAATAAAACGCTTTGAAAGATGAGCCGTTTCAAAAGCTTTGACAATGGTATCAAGTTTTTCTTTTAATGCTATAGGAACTCCAGCATATACAAAAGAAATATGCTTATCATCACGGTTACTCTCTAAATTCCATTTTTCGTCTGATAAATCAACAGTTGGGGGTATTATTACAGTTTTCACTGTATCCTTATAGTAATCATATAAAAATCGACTAATGGAAATAACTCCGTCTAACTTTTTCTGAATATATTTCATTCTATAAGCTGTATCCCAATTTTTTACAAGTCTATACAGAACATTTCCTCCTACAGCTTGATACCATTCTGTAGCATCAGCATAGCATTTGATAGAATTGTTCTTGCAATATTTTCGAATATTATTTAGTGCGACAGCTGGATAATTATATGCAATTATCAAATCCGGTTTAATTTTTTTTATCATCAATAATGCATTTCTTGCCGAAAACAAATAATCTATTTCACTCTCTCGTTTGTATTCATAGCACTTAAAATCAAAATAAGTTTTTTCCTGAACGCCACATTTATCGTATATTTTTAGCGAATTAAGAAAAACGACCTCATATCCAAGTTCTCTTAAACCTTTTGCAATTCCTATAACCCTATGTGCAGCTGCATTTTTATCTGGAAGTTCAAAGCCACCAATATACAAAACTGTTTTTGTCATTACCATTTCTCCATCTTAATTTATGATTTTAACCATTGTCTCCCTCTTTTGAACAATAACAGTATTAGATTCATACTTTCCATTCAAAACACATCCAGCTCCAACTACACAATTATCTCCTATTTCAGTTCCTCGCAAAACAACAGTATTTGCTCCTATCCAACAATTCTTGCCAATTTTAATAGGTTTAGATATATATGATTCCTTATTACTATCTGCATAAAACCCATCTTTATAGTTATGATCATGGTCATAAAGTAATACTGATGGTCCAAACTCAGTGCCTTCACCAATCTCAATCTGATCATGGCAAACAATAATACAATTATAGTTTAACTTTACATTGTTTCCAATTTTCAACTTAGCTCCTCTACGAACCTTAATCTTGCATCCACTATGTACTCGAATTTGTTTTCCTAAGATAACATTACTACCTTTATTGAACTCAGTTACAACATTAGGCGAGAATCTTTCAATAGGTGAAAATGTAAAATCCTTCCAATAGAAAATCTTAACTAATGAAAATTTAACTAATGAAAAGAGCACACTTATGATATTGTTTAATAATCTCCTCATCTTTTCTTCCTCGCAGCTTTCACCTCATCCATATACTTATTAATAACTATTTTTCTATCAAACTCTTGCTCAACCTTTGCTCGTCCAGCTAACCCCATTGACTTACGCTCTTCAACACTTAAGCTCAAGAACTTTTCAATTTTATTTATTAAATCTTGACTATCTTGTTGCCTAACCACAAAACCATTAACACCATCTTCGACAACTTCACGGCATCCACTTCGATCCGTTGTGATTATAGGGCGACCACATGCCGCACTCTCAAGAAGTACATTACTTAAACCCTCCGGATAGTATGTTGGATGAATTGTGCAAGAGGCCATCTGGTATATAGGTTTCATATCAGATACAAGGCCGTGGTAAATAACAGATCCATTTTTTACTTCCTCATGAAGTCTTCCATCATATTCAGGCTCACAGAACCCGCATATATGAAATCTCGTCTCTGGGTATCTTTTTCTAATTACTTTTGCAGCATCTATATACTGATCAATACCTTTTTCCTTCATAACCCGGGCAATGAATACAAAATCCGTAGTCGCACCATCAGGGTAACGGAGCACTTCATATTGATTCAGATTTACGCCTGACCCAGGAAGCATGTCATGTGCACTTTTTACCACACCGTGACTAACCATGAAATCTCTGTTTTCAGTGTTTTGGAAGAATACTTTCTGAGCTTTCCGCAATCCAATCCTATAAAACGCAAGACTTATTTTCTGAATTAAACCACCATTTTCGATTGCAGTACCTAATCCAGTTACATTAGCAACATAAGGCACTCCAAGATTTGCGCAAGCCATTCCTCCATAAGCATTACATTTTATTGTATACGTAAACACAATATCAGGGTGAATATTTTTAATAACTTTCTTATAAAAACTTAGCAATTTCAGTTCTTTGATTGGATTTTTACCGTGCCGATCTATAAGGGCACAAGGTACAAATAAGCATCCTATCTTTTTTATTGATTCCACAAATTCTCCATCAGGCACACAAAAATAAACTTCATTCTCCTTTACGAGTTCTTCAAGCAATTCACGCCGAAACTTGTATAATCCCATATCAATATTTGCCAGAATCAATACTCGCATATTTTTCCCTTTCACTTAAATCTTTTAAATAATTTATATTATAAATTTATTGTTCAATACTTTATACATTGTAGTAAAGATCATCTTAAATTTTTAAACATATATTTTTGCTAAAAACCTCAGCATTGCATAGATAACCATTCATCTAGATATCATCAACAGTACAGACACTCGCAAAATCCACTTATTAACATGTAAATATATTCGATACCATGTTAAATATTTTTTTATCACTTAATGAATTAATAGCAATCAATATAAAAAGAATAAATATTTATTTATTCATGATACATGCAGGAACACCTATATATGTTCCTGACTTTATTATATCTTTTACTACAACGGCGCCTGCACCTATCATACAATTATCACAGATAGATATATTATTAATAACAGTAGCTCCTGCACCTATCCACGTATTTTCTCCAATCATAACAGTACCCGATAAATGAGCACCTACTGAAATATGACTATAATCATTAATTATACAATCATGATCAATACTACTACATGTATTAACAATAACCCCATGACCAATTTGGGCTCCAGCATTAATAACCACCCCAGGCATTACTACTGTTCCAAAACCAATTTGCACATCATCAGCTATTACTGAATTTGGGTGAATTAACGTTGGAAAATTTCTATCTTTATAACGACTCATCAAACGTTTTCTTATATAACTATTTCCTATAGCGACAAAAATATCCCCATTTAATTCTGCCGCCATATCATCTGTACCTAAAACTCTATATTCTGAACAATTCTTTATTTCA
>AUXO010870117.1_pt1 | contig 15412 bp, 12 predicted proteins | sample 768731 | NCBI WGS metagenome assembly AUXO01 (sample SAMN02715735, study PRJNA202380) | gut metagenome | biome: sheep rumen | host: Ovis aries | place: New Zealand: Palmerston North
ATCTACGTAAAATTTAAACACAGTATAAAGTGTAACAATTTCTTTATAACATGTTCCACATGGAACATGTTCAATATATAGTATTTAATAATTATTTATTAATAATAAGATTGCTATTCCTGATTATAATATTAGAGAAACAATTATTTTAGAATTTCAACTCTTTTTTATTTGTGACAATAATATTTCCATCTTATAAATAGAATTATTCATCAATTAAAAAATGTTCCACGTGGAACATTTAAAAAAAATTGAGAACATATAATAAATACTGAATAAACTTATATCAAATTTAAATATTAATCCATTAGACTGTTAGATTAATCTACATATAAATAGTTCCACGTGGAACGTTAATAGTCTACACAAATATACGAATTCTATCATCAAAGAATTAAATAAATCAAAACAGGTTTTCATAAATATTAACTATGTGCTTACTGACTGGTGATTCTTTAAGCATAGAATATAATATTTCTCATTTACAGAGTATTTAGTTTATTAATAATTAGCATATATATTCCAATATATTGTTTTATCTATTATGTTCCACGTGGAACATTGCCTTGAGCTTGTTTGATATGAAATGAACTACAGAAAATGATTCAGTCACGAATTGAATTTATTAGTAATATAAATACGATGAAGACAAAAGTTCCACGTGGAACCATAAATAAACGTAGCACAAACACGAGATATATAATTTTAATAGTGTATTAAATATATTATATATCAGGGTATTAGGTTATCTCCTCAGATAACCATCAATGATTACCTGACAATAGATATAAAAAAACCTGACGAACAGTCAGGTTTTCAAATATCAAATGAATTAACTAGACATCCAAGACAGCTTCATCACTATGAATTTCGATGTATTCTTTTCTTACAGGAACATCATCACCCATCAGATCTGAGAATAACTTAGTTGCTTCCATAGCATCACTTAAGTGAACACGCTTAATACTTCTGGTATCAGGATTCATAGCAGTTTCAGAAAGCTGAGCTGCACTCATTTCACCAAGTCCTTTGTAACGCTGGATATTAACGCTTTCTTTAGCCTTCTTCTTAAGAATGTCGTAGACTTCAGTTAAGTTCTTAACCTTAACTTCCTTACTGTCTACAGGATTAGAAGGAATATACAGATAACCGTCTTTCTCAATCAAATTAGAAGCCTGAGCATGTAATGCCTTAATCTTGTCATATCTGATCTTGGTTAAGAACTTCTCGTTAATTGTACACTCTTCATCAGTACCAAATACGTGTTTAATTACAACAGGATAGAACTTGTTGTTAAGTTCATCATGCTCAATTCTGTACTTATAATACATACCTTCTGACGGATTTGAAGGAAGAACCTTAATAAAGCCCTCTACCCAGGACTTAACATCGGCTTCAGAGACAAACATATTATCTTTGATTACATCATAGTAAAGCATGTTAATGATAGCTTCATAGTTGTAATCAGCTTCCTGTTTGCATGCTTTCTTAGCAGCAGCAACAACAGCAATATATTTCTTAAATAAAGCCTCAAGAGATACAGGAGGAATAGCTGCAGCACCACGTGATGGGAATAACTGGCCCATCTCAACAGCTAATGATACTTCGAAGAATGCGGCATCTTCTTCAGTAATTACATATACAGGATCTTTCTTGGAAGATTTCTTCTCGTATTTGTATAGAGGAGGTTCAGCAACATAAACATAGCCATTTTCAATGATTCCAGGGAAGAAATGATAGAAGAAAGTTAGAAGAAGGATACGGATATGAGCACCGTCCACATCGGCATCGGTCATGATAATAATATTGTGATACTTCAGCTTAGTGATATCATAATTCTCACCAATACCGCATCCAAATGAAATCACCAGATTAGAAATCTGTTCTGACTCAAGAACCTTATCAAGACGAGCTTTCTCAACATTCAGAATCTTACCTCTTAAAGGAAGAACTGCCTGGAATTTTGAATCTCTACCGTTCTTAGCAGATCCACCTGCAGAATCACCCTCTACAAGGAAGATTTCTGATAGTGCAGGATTTTTCTCACGGCAAGGAACAAGTTTATCAACAGATTTGCTGCTAATACCTGATTTGTCAGAACGAGACATATCACGTACCTTTCTGACAGCTTCACGAGTAACAGCTGCTGATAGAATCTTCTGACAGATGTTATCAGAGAAAATCTTTTTATTAAAAATCAGAATATCCAGAAGATGCTCATTGATACAGTTACTAACAGCGGTACCAGCTTCTGAAGAAACCAGCTTATCCTTAGTCTGTGAAGAGAACTTAGGATCAGGCATCTTAACAGAAATAACAGCTGTTAAACCTTCTCTGATATCCTCAGGAGATGCGGTAACATTCTTCATCTTGCTATCGATGGTTGCATGCTCAGCCAGATACTTTGTAAAAGTATTGGTAATTGCACGCTTGAAGCCTGCTAAATGCTGACCTCCATCCTTCTGAGGAACGTTATTAGTAAAGCAGTATATATTCTCGGTATAAGCATCAGTCCACTGCATAGCGATTTCAACACTGATGTTATCAATCTTGTTTTCATCATTCTCATTTGTAAAATGGATGATTTCTTCCTGAATTGGCTTCTTACCTTTATTCAGATAGTTAATAAAAGCACTGATACCTTCATCCTTTTCATGATAGAAAACTTCCTGCTTAACAGGAGTCTCTCTTAAATCAGACAGAGTAATCTTGATACCTGAGTTAAGGAATGATAGTTCACGCAATCTCTTAGCAAGAATTGCATATTCAAAAGTAATATTGTTATTGAAGATTTCAGGAGATGGCCAGAAACGAACCATAGTACCATGTTCATCACTATCGCCAATCTGGTGTAAAGGAGCTTCAGGATGACCTCCATTAAGGTAAACCTGCTGCCAGATATGATCTTCACGTCTGATAGTTAGCTCTAAACGATCTGATAAGGCATTAACAACAGAAATACCTACACCGTGAAGACCGCCTGAAACCTTATATGAATTTGAATCGAATTTACCACCAGCATGAAGAACGGTCATTACAACCTCAGCGGCTGAAACCTTCTCTTCAGGGTGCATAGCTACAGGAATACCACGACCATTATCAGTACATGAAACAGAACCATCCTCATGGATAGTTACTTCAATATGGTTACAGAACCCCGCTAAAGCTTCATCAATAGAGTTATCAACTGCCTCAAAAACCATATGGTGTAAACCTGATCCGTCATCAGTATCACCTATATACATTCCAGGACGTTTACGTACTGCTTCCAAGCCATGTAAAACTTTAATACTGGAAGTATCATAATCATTGTTTTTTTCTTCTGACATTTGGTCCTCTATGAATCTGGTGTAATAGATGTAGAAATGTTTATATATTTACATTCAATATGATCAGGAATATCTATTTGTTCTGAGATATTGGTTAAAAAGACCTGACATCTACAATCTATTAAATCATCTAACAAAAGATGTCTAGAGTGTGGATCTAGCTCAGAATTGAGATCATCAATCAAGAAAATACAGTTATTGCCGCTTTGCTGTCTAAGCAAAAGGCTCTGCGATAATCTCATAGCGCAGACAAGTAATTTTAACTGTCCTCTAGATAAGGTATCAGATGCTAAAAATCCGTTGCATTTAACCCTTAAATCCGCACGGTGACAACCATAAAAAGTATACCCTAAAACGCGGTCTTTTTCAAGATTTAAATCTAGCGCAGAGCGCAACTGCAAGCCATTTTCCCACCCTTTTTGGAAATTAAAATCAAACTCAAAATCAGGTAAAAACTGCTGCAGTTTTTCTCTTAAAATCGGATACAGTTTTTGAAGATATTCTTCACGAATTGAGGTGATATTTTCACTAATTGAAGAAAGAGCATCATCCCAAAGTTGAATTTCTTCTACAGAGGCATTTTTCTTTAAAAGGAAATTACGCTGAGAAAGTAATTTCTTGTAATTCATCCATAACTGTTTAAATTCTGGATATAGATAATATATTCCCCAGTCAATGTAGCTTCTGCGAAGTTCAGGAGATCCAAGTATTAAATCTATTCCCTGAGGATGAATAACCTGAACACTTATTCTATCAACCAGATCTAATAGTCTTGAGGAATGTTCTGAATTCACGGAAACCATCATTCCCTTGGATCTGGATTTGAATCTTGAAATACCAAGTGTATCCTCAAATTCAGACTTATCAGCTTTCACCTTTGCAGAAATAGTTATCGATTCTGTTCCTTTCCTAATTAAAGAAAGATATTTGCTGGTTCTAAAAGAACGTCCTAAACCAAGATAGGAGATTGATTCTAAAAGAGAGGTCTTGCCAGAACCGTTTGGTCCATATATAAGATTAAAACTACTTGATGGTTTGATATCAAGGTAAGAAATATTACGACAATTCTGAACGATGAGTCTGGTGATATGCATAAAGATTAATTGCGAAGAAAGGATATTCTTCGCAATACGTTAAATTTAGACCACTACCTTACTGATAATATAGCTAGCGTGCAGTTCGTTATTGTCTGAAGCGTCTGATTTAATCAGAACATTCAGCATAGGCTGGCTGAAGCAGAATAGGACATTATCAGTCTTGATTACATTCAGAACATCACGAACATACTGACCATTCAGAGAAATCTCAATTGGAGTCTGTGCATCAGGTAAAGCTAAAGATGCAGTAGCAACCTCATGCTCTGAATTCTCTGATCTCAGATCTACCTTTCCGTTACCGAAGCTAAATGATACACCGTTAACACGCTTGGATGACAGTACAGAAACCTGCTGTATAAGCTTGTTGAAAGTAACACGAGGAATAGAGATTATAGTATCGATAGACTTTGGAATAACAGTTCTTACATTAGGGTATCCACAGTTGATAAGCTTAGATGCAAGCGAAAAGTTATTACATGAAGTTCTTACAGCATTCTTGGTAAACTTTAGAACAACCTCTGATTCACCAGAATCATTTAAAATCTTTGATAACTGAGCCGCACATTTCTTGGTAATAATGGCACCGAATGAACCTGATGAAGCATTCTGGGTTGAAAGCTGTGTCTCAAGAATAGCCATTCTGTGACCGTCAGAAGTGAAGATTTCAAGTTTTTGACCATTCAGTTCAAAACGGATACCTTTCAGATAATCACGGAAGTCCTCATTGGAAACGCAGAATACTGAAGAATCAATAATTGACTTCAGCAGACACTGTTTAATGGTGATTTCCTGCTCAATATCCTCAAGTTCAAATGAAGGGAAATCAATTGATGAACGGGTACGAATTTCAAATGAGGTATTTCCATCTGAAATAACTAGCACATTCTTGTCTTCATCTAGAGTAATTGAAACAACACTGTTAATATCAAGGTTACTTAAGGTATCACGTAACTTGTTGGCATTAACTGTAATCTCACCGTCAGACTCAACATCATCCAGAGGAATAATGGTCTTAAGCTCAATATTGTAATTTGTGGCTTTCAGATTAAGGGAATTCTCAGATACATTAATAAGAATATTCTGGGTAATATCCTCTTTATTAGGAGCTGTTCCTGCAATACCAGCAACCTCGTCAAGCTGTTTCTTTAAATTAGATAGTAGGACTCTGAATTTCATCTGATAAACTCCACAATTACTCTTTCTTCAGTGACAGGATCAGTCTCTGATAAATTGCAGACTGTTCTTCTCGATCATCACTGATTCTTTCGCGAGTACGTTTTATTGCTTCATGCACAGAGGAATGATCTTTGTTAAAGGCTCTTCCAATGTCATTTAATGATAAGTTCGGAATAAGATCATTTGCAAGTGTCATAGCCATAGAACGTGCTAGAGATGTAGCTTTCTTTCTCTCAGCAGATTCCATTGAAGTTACTGTAACTCCATATTCCTTGGCAACACGATCTTTAATAGCATCGATACTGGTTACCTGTCTGTCAATATTAACCAGGTTTGAAAGTAGTTTTACAGCATCATCGCAGGTAATCTGCTTACCGGTAATTTCAATATGCTGCTTAAGAGTCTTGATTGCTCCTTCAATCTCTCTAACACTAGATCTGATGTTATTGGCAATGTAATCAACCACATCATGGTCAAGCTGAATATCAAGCTCCTTACATTTACGTAAGGTAATTGCTGCACGAGTTTCAGCTGATGGGGGATAAATCTCTCTACATACACCAGAGCCGAATCTTGATACCAGACGAGGATGGAAATTCTTAAGATTACCAGGAGCAACGTCAGATGCCAAAATCAGCTGACTGCCAGGTTTATCCAGATAGTTGGCAATAATCTCGAAGAAAGTGTCTCTAGATTTCTCACCTTTGGTAAGAGACTGAATATCATCCATAATGAACACATCGTGCTGTGTGAATGAATCCTGGAATTTTACCTGCTCATCAACATGACCTGTTTTAGACATGGATTCAACAAACTTTCTGATAAATTCCTCTGCACGAATGTAAACAACTGAAATCTCTGGCTTAGTTGCTCTAATTCTGTTGGCAATAGCCCATAATAAATGTGTCTTACCTAATCCTGAACCACCATAAACGTAGAATGGGTTGTATGATTCTGAACCTGGATTTTGTGCTATTTTCTGAGCAATTGCATATACCAGGGAGTTCTCAGGATCAGTAACATAGTTTTCAAAGGTCTTATCTGGATTAATGTTATCAGCTCTACCAAGAGGATGAGCAGGAACTGGCTGCTGAACAGGAGTCGACAAGTTACCGTTCTGCTGAGAAATAATCTGGGTTGGATTAGGATTGAAGCCATTTACTGACTGATTATTTGGTTCACCCTGATAGCCATAATTTACTGGCTGAGCTGAATTAGTATTATGTGAATTCAGAAGTTCACTTGCTAAAATAAGCTTTAAACCAAGACTATTGTTGCCTAATAATCTTGAAATCTCCATATATAAAGAAGGAGAATATTCAGACATCAGTTTCATCATAAAATCGTTATTACAGATAAAACATAAATCTGAACCAATAATTTGAATAGATGCCTGGAATTCAATTAATCCGTAAATAGCCTGTTTCTCCGGATCATTAATAGACTGTTTACAACTTTGAATAGCGTCATGCCAGATTTGAACCAAATCCATAAAAAAACCTATCTTTTTATAATAATAATTAATATCAATTAATCAAAAATATCATTCAATTAATAATGGCGAATAATTTTACCACATATTCGTGTTGACCTTAAGTATATTTACAATGTAAAATACCGTACTTTGTGTTAGTGGTGATTAATGTAATTAATATTCACCTTATGTTGTTAAGGCGGTTGTCCCGTCGTTGGAGTTACAAATGAAGCGTACTTTCCAGCCAAATGTTGCTAAGCGTAAAAAGACCCACGGTTTCCGTGTTCGTATGCGTACTGCTGACGGTCGTAAAGTTTTATCACGTCGTCGTGCAAAAGGTCGTAAGCGTTTAACTACTGTTAATGGCTAATAATACATTTCCTCGGTCAGTTAGAATTCTAACTTCCGAGGAATACGACAAGGTTTTCAAAAATCCAGTCCGTGCAAGTGTCCCAGGAGTACTTGTTCTCGCAAGAAAAAATGAGGAGAATTGCGCTAGACTGGGTTTAGTCATACCAAAAAAAGTGTTAAAAAGGGCAGTCTGGAGAAATCGTGTTAAGCGAATAGCCAGAGAAACCTTTAGATTAACACGGCATTCTCTTCCAAATATTGATTTGGTTGTTTTAGCCAAACCAAAAATAGAAGAAATCAGCAATTCTGAACTGAGTGCAATTTTTAGACGATTATGGCTACAAATATCTCACCGTTTGGAAAAATAGCGATAGCTCTGATCCGCTTCTATCAAATCTTCATCAGTCCTTTGTTAGGGCAGCATTGCCGTTTTTATCCTAGCTGTTCTCAATACACTCTTGAAGCAATAAGAGAATGGGGTGTTTTAAAAGGAATCTACCTGGGAATAAAAAGGATTTCTAAATGTCATCCTTTAAATCCTGGCGGACTTGACCCTGTACCAAGAAAAAACAAATAAATCTATTAGGATTTTTCCAAAATGGAACAACAAAGAAATCTGTTATTCATACTTTTACTTTGTGCAGCCATGTTCTTGTTCTGGGACTGGAATGCTGATAAAGCCAATGCACAGAAAATGGCTGATCAGGCAGCTAACCTGCAGTCACAAGAAATCAGTGCAGATAGCGCTCTTGGCAACCTGATTAAAGTTGCTAGTGATAATTTAGAATTAACCATCAACCTAAAGGGTGGTGATATTGTTGATGCTAAGTTATTAAAGATTAAGCAGGAACAAGATAAGGAAGATCCTTTCCAGTTACTAATGACCACCCCTCAGTTTAAATATCAGGCTCAGAGTGGTTTAGCTGGCAAAGACGGTATTGATAACAGAGAAAGACCAGAATTCAAGGCTGAAAAGACAGAATACGTAATTGAAGATGGTCAGAACAACGTTACCGCAAATATAACCTTTGAAAAAGATGGCGTAACCTATACTAAGAGCTTCTCAATTGACAGAAACTCATATGTTGTTAATGTAAGCTATCTTGTAAACAACAAGTCTGAGAAAGATTTAAGCCTGTGTATGTACGGTCAGCTAAAGCAGACAGCTGATGATTCATTCCTGCAGAACAATTCAGGTTTCGGCATGGTAGCAAGTGCATATAGAGGAACCGCTTATTCTTCAGATGAAAGCCGTTATGAGAAAAAGACTCTTGACGATATTATCGAAGACAAATCATACAACATAACCACCAAAGAGGGTTGGGTTGCTATGATTCAGCATTATTTCGTATCCTCATGGATCGGTGGTGATAACAACGTTAACAACGTTATCTACTCAAATCATGCTGATAACAACACAAGCGCTATCATCGGTATCAGAACTGATGCTGTAAATGTTGCAGCAGGCAGTGAAGTGAAGCTTTCAAGCAAATTATGGATTGGTCCTAAGGATCAGGACGCAATGGAAAGCGTTGCCAAAAATCTTGAGCTTACCGTTGACTACGGATGGTTATGGTTCATCTCAATTCCTTTATTCAAGATCCTTGCATTTATCCATTCTCTGATTGGAAACTGGGGTTTCTCAATTATTGTCCTAACCATGATTGTTCGTGGTGTAATGTTCCCATTGACTAAAGCTCAGTACACATCTATGGCTAAGATGCGTTTACTTCAGCCAAAACTGATGGAATTAAGAGAACGTTACAAGGATGACAGACAGAAGATTGGTACTGAGACCATGAAGCTGTACAAGAGTGAAAAGGTTAATCCTTTAGGTGGATGCTTACCATTACTTATCCAGATGCCTATTTTCATTGCATTATACTGGACTCTAATGGAATCAACAGAGCTTCGTCAGTCAAGCTTCATGCTATGGATTACTGACCTGTCTGTAAAGGATCCATTCTTCGTATTACCTATTCTTTACGGTGTGACAATGTTCTACCTACAGAAGATGTCACCAACCCCTGTAACAGATCCTGTACAGCGTAAGGTATTCATGGCAATGCCATTTGTATTTACCTTTATGTTCTGCACATTCCCTGCAGGTCTAACTTTATATTGGCTTGTTTCAAACTGCTTCACTATTCTGCAGCAGTACATCATCTTCAGATCATTAGAAAAGCGTGGTTTGAGCATGAAAAAGCAGCCTGTTTCTAAATAGTATTATTTATGGCAACAATCGAAGATACTATTGCAGCAATTGCCACTCCTCCTGGTAGGGGTGGCATTGCCATTATTAGGGTCTCAGGTTCCAAGGCTCTAGACGTCGCAAAAACACTTACCGGAATCACTCCAAAACCTCGCCAAGTCTATTTCAAGCAATTTAAACTAAACAATGAAGTCCTCGATGAGGGTGTTGTTATTTATTTTGCTTCACCAAATTCTTACACAGGGGAAGATATTGTAGAGTTCCAGGGGCACGGTGGTAATGTATCTCCAAAACGTGTTCTAAACGGGATTCTGAGTATTGAAGGAGTAAGACAGGCACAGCCAGGTGAATTCACCAGGAGAGCTTTTCTGAACAACAAGATGGACCTTGCAGCTGCAGAAGCAGTTGAAGATCTGATTTCTGCCGGTTCAGAAAGTGCAGCTAAGGCAGCACTGTCATCGCTTGAAGGTAATTTTTCAAAGAATGTTAATGAGTTAACTGATAAAATTACCAATTTCCGTGTAAGAATTGAGGCTTGCCTTGATTTTCCTGAAGAACATGAAGATTTTTACGAATCAGGAAAAACTGATAAAGAACTTGATGATATTGAAGCTTTGGCTTCAAAAACCATCAGAATCGCAAATCAGGGAGTAAAACTCAATGAAGGAGCAAAGATAGTTCTTGCAGGCTCTCCTAATGCAGGTAAATCAAGTCTCCTGAACGCTCTTGCTGGAGCAGATAAGGCGATTGTTACAAATATCCCAGGAACAACAAGAGACGTTCTGACTGCTCAGGTTGAGATTGAAGGTGTACCGGTAACAATTACAGATACAGCAGGTATCAGAGATAAGCCATCAGATGAAATTGAGGCCATAGGCATTCAGAAAGCTATTGATGAACTAAAAAAGGCCGATCTAGTACTGTTCATGATAGATGGTTCAAAACCACCTGTTGATGTTATGGAAACCTATACAAAGGTAAAGGAATTCGAATCAAATACCAACAGAATCATGGTGATAGTATCTAAAGCCGATAAAGATCTCTGTCCTGATGTAAAAGAGCTGTTATGCTCAGAGCCATTCAAGGAATTAAAGCAGGTAAGAACCTCAACTAAGACAGAAAGCGGTCTTGATGAACTTAAGAAGGTTCTGGTTGAAGCCCTGGGTATCATGCCTATAGAAGGTGTCTTTATTGCACGCAGACGACATATAGCAGCTCTTGAGAAGGCCTACGAGTATATTGTTAAGGCTAAGGAAATTGTTGCCACAGGTGATCTTGTATTATGTGCACAGGAAATTCGTCAGGCTCAGGATTATCTTGGTGAAATTACTGGTACCGTTACATCTGATGATATTCTAGGAAAGATTTTCAGTACCTTCTGTATTGGAAAATAATCTATGACTTCCAGATGTCTGAATCTGGAAGTTTTGTCTTTAAAACTCTTGTTATTTAAAGCCTTCCATTAAGATAACTTTATTCTGCTTCAATGATTCCTGAACATTGATGATTCTCTGATTTGTAGAACCTCTAAAATCAATGTCCATAGATTTCTGTGCAAGAACAAAAGGACCATCAACCAGAACATCAAGCTGATCTAAAAGCTTTCTATATATAGGATCAGATACCAGTTTTTCATAAACAAAACCGGAGTAAGACCAAAGTGAATACCCTTTTTCCCTTAAAATCTTAGCAAGAATACTTAAAGTCCCTGCCTGAATAAATGGTTCACCTCCGGAGAAAGTGACCCCTTTAACCAGAGGATTATTAATAAACTCATCGTATAAGACTCTTAGTTTTACATCCATACCACCATCTAAAGACTGTGCCTGTGGATTATGGCAGCCTTTACAGTGGAAGGGACATCCCTGAGTAAAAATAACATAACGAATACCTGGACCATCAACAATTGATTCGTTAACAGCACCTGCAATTCTTAGAGTAGTTTCATCAAGTATTGAGAGATCTGATCCGGACATTTTACCTGTCTTCTTAATGAAAAAACGCCTTTACATCCAATCTTTTGATTAGACTCAAGGCGTATGAGAACTAAAAGATGAATAGTTAAACGTGCATGTGCTTTACACGATCTCTTTCTTCAGCCTTTTTGCCATCATTAAAGCGATCAAGTGTACCAACCAAATAACCGGTTACACGTCTAATTCTCTCGAATTTAACACCTTCGCCGACAATACCGTTACGAGCATGTAGTCTAGTTTGCATTGTTCACGTCCTCTTTTAATAAATAATAAAAATGCTGTAGTTTGTTTGCTTAAATTTTATTGGTTAATAAAACTGTTAACCGGTGCAAATGCATCCAACACCTAGCTTACGTAATCTTTCGATGCTTACGCCCTCGCCATCCTTACGACCGCATCTTGGGCATGTATCTCCAATAACACCAACGTAATTACATACAGGGCAGCGATCAACAGGATGGTTAATGGAACCATAATTTACGCCGCATTCCTTCATGTAAAGAATTACGTCCTCGAAAGCTTTAACGTTCTTGGTTAAATCTCCATCCATTTCAACGTAGGAAATAGAACCTGCGTTGCATAACTCATGGAATGGACCTTCAGTTTTAATCTTTTCTGCTGCAGATATTTCGTAGTAAACAGGAACATGGAAGCTGTTAGTATAGTAATCCCTATCTGTTACTCCCGGGATGCTTCCATATAGTTTTCTATCCAATTTAACAAAACGTCCTGACAAACCTTCTGCTGGAGTTGAGAACAATGAGAAGTTAAGACCAGATTCAACCATCTTTTTGTCTGTTAACTCTCTCATGTGTTTAATAATCTTGTAACCTAAATCGAAAGCTTCCTTACTTTCTCCATGATGCTTACCGATAAGAGCAACAAGACACTCAGCCAAACCAATAAATCCTACAGAAAGAGAACCGTTTTTAATTACATCCTCAATTGTATCTTCTGGATTTAATTTTTCAGAGTCAATCCAAACACCCTGTCCCATTAAGAAAGGATAGTTTAGAACCTGCTTTTTAGCAATGATATTGAATCTATCCATCAGCTGATCGAAGACCATATATACAATTTTGTCTAATGAATCAAAGAATTTGCTGATTGATCCATGAGCCTCAATAGCAAGACGAGGTAGATTTACAGTAGTAAATGACAGATTTCCACGGCCAGGAATGATTTCCTTGGTCTTATCATAATAGTTACCGAATACACGGGTTCTGCATCCCATTACAGCAAGTTCTGTCTCAGGATGGCCTTCCTTGTAGTACTGCATATTGTATGGAGCATCAAGGAATGAGAAGTTAGGGAATAATCTCTTTGCAGATACCTTGCAGGCAAGTTCAAATAAATCAAAGTTAGGATCACCAGGCTTGGTATTGATACCATCTTTAACCTTGAAGATCTGTACCGGGAAGATTGGAGTCTCACCACCTCCTAAACCGGCATCAGTTGCCATCAGAACATTCTTCATCAGCATTCTCTGTTCAGGAGTAGTACCTGTACCATAGTTGATGGATGAGAATGGAACCTGAGCACCAGCTCTTGACTGCATTGAGTTCAGATTATGAATCAGAGCTTCCATTGCCTGATAGGTTTCTCTTTCAGTAAGCTTCAGAGCTTCACTTAAAATATAGTCAGCATCTGAATCAATATTTGATGATTCATACTTAGCCAGAAGTTCTTTAACCTTTTCCCTAATAATAGCGGTAACTTCATCTGAAAGACATGTTTTATGTTCAGCATAAAGCTCTTTGCAAAGATCCTTTAATTCCTTTACATCAACATCATCATTTCTTAGACAAACGCAAAGAACCTTACATAAGTGCTTTGAATATGAAATAGCAACGTATGGAGCTAAATCGTACTCAAATAAAGGAATAGACTGACCACCATGCTGATCATTCTGATTTGACTGAATAGCAATACAGCATAATGCTGCAGCAGACTGAATTGACTGAGGTTCACGAAGAAAACCATGACCGGTGCTGAAACCACGCTCGAACAGACCTTTTAAGCTAATCTGACAGCAGTTGATGGTTAGCATATAAAAGTCTAGATCATGGATATGAATATCACCTCTTGAATGAGCAATTGAGTGCTCTGGACGCAGAACATATCTGCGAACATAATCCTTAGCACCTTCAGAACCGAATCTTAACATCAGACCCATCGGAGCGTTTGCATCAATATTTGCATTCTCTCTCTTAAGATCCATGTCAGCTGTGCTCTTAGAGGTAAGATCTCTATAGATCTTTGTTAAATCATTATTGTAGGTTCTAACCTTTGTTCTGTTCTGACGGTACAGAATGAAGTTCTTGGCCTCTGCAGCCATACCTTCTTTAATAAGAACCTTCTCAATAATATCCTGAGTATTTTCAACAGAAGGAGCTTCTAGATTCTGTTTTTCAATCTCGTTTACAACCTGACGGGTAAACTTGTTAACAAGTTCCTCTTCATAAGCAGATGTTGATTTATCGTCTGGATGTGCTGAAATTAGTGATTTTCTAATCGCATTGGCTATCTTATCTTCATTGAAAGATACCTTTCTACCATCTCTTTTTACAATAAATCTGATCATACTTAATTCCGTACTTCTAAAAGAAATTTTTTTTCTTAAAAATTATATATTTAGAATATAAATATATATAATTCAACGAGTTAGTTATTAAAACATTGTCTATATTATGTACAATCATCCCCCCTAATTCAAGGCAAAAAAATTCTCTCTCGCCTCTTGACAGAATTTTATCTAAAATTAAATTTAGTTATCTTGACAATAAAAAAAGTTCTACAAATTATTATGTTAGGTGATTAAAGTTGATAGATGTATTCTGTGATGTGATCGATAATTTTGGCGATGCAGGCGTATGTTTGAGACTCTGTAGAGATTTTTCAAAAAAAAATTATGAGGTACGTCTATTTTGTAATAATGTTAATATATTGAGCAAAATCACAAATTCAGAAGATGCTTCAAACCGATTTTTAAGCCTTTTATCATGGCCAGATAAAAACATGGATTATTCCCCATCAGAAGTAGTAATTCAGGCTTTCTCAGTAAGACTTCCAGACAATCTAATAAAAAAAATCAAAACCAGAAAATCAACAGTTATAAACCTTGAATACCTCACCGCAGAGACCTTTGCTGAAGACTGTCATAAACTTCCCTCCTATGCCGACGGCTTTGAAAGTTTCTTTTTCTTTCCTGGTTTTACTAAAAAAACAGGTGGAGTAGTAATAGAAGATAGCTTTTTAGATAAATTAACTAAGACAAATAGAAAAGAATCTCAGAAAATTACCTTATTCAGCTATGAGAATGAAAAGGTAAAAAACGTTATAAATTCATTAAACAAAGAGAAATTTATTCTCAATATTTTTGAGGGAAAAGGATTAAATAACTTTAATAACCTGCTTAAATTAAATCTGTCTGCAGGTGATGAATATAAATTAAATGAACTTACAGTAAGAGTATTACCAATGGTAAGCCAGGATGAATATGATTCATACCTTATAGATTCTAAACTTAACCTTGTAAGAGGAGAAGACTCTATCGTAAGAGCAATGCTTACAGGTAATCCTTTCTTATGGCACATCTATCCGCAGGAAGAGGATGCCCACAAAGATAAGATAGAGGCTCTCTTTGACAGAATGTCAGAAGTCTGCAGCAGTAAAAAGGATGTAGAGATACTTAGACAGCTGACTCTAAGTTACAACGGATTTTCAGATTATCTGGACAGTTTCAATCTGCTCGGCTTTTATGAAAATTGGAAAAAACTATCAAAAGAATGGTCAGA
>AUXO010124932.1_pt1 | contig 15411 bp, 27 predicted proteins | sample 768731 | NCBI WGS metagenome assembly AUXO01 (sample SAMN02715735, study PRJNA202380) | gut metagenome | biome: sheep rumen | host: Ovis aries | place: New Zealand: Palmerston North
ATCAGAAATTGGCTTAGTCACCAATATTCTATCACATTTATCAAACGCCTTACCAAAAGCATGCAAACCCGCTTCGACATTATTCAAGAAAATTAAAATTTCCTGATTATTTCTAAAAAATTTATAAGAATTAAATATCTCACTCAACAAATCAAATGCTTCACCTTCATAGGCTTCACACTCTTCACGACTATCAAATTCCGTATCATCATAGGCATAATACATAGTAACTTCGCGCATGTTCAGTATCTCCTTTCATTTTCTATATATATAATACCATAGTCTCCATATAAAGTCAAGTTAAAACAATGTAAACAAAACCGTCCGGCCGCTTAATTTAACCAAAAGTCAACATTCCACTCCTGTCAAGTTATTAGTCAAGACTAACTTCACCACACTATCATGCTATCGCACTACCATGCTACCACTTTACCGCGCGAAAGCGCCGCGGGCCTCCCTCCCCATTATATCACAACCAGACACTCCAAAACAAGCACAGTCAAGTTAAATATATGTTGAAATTATGTTAGCCTACTACTTGACTTGGCTTTGAATTTATGGTATAATTATACTGTAAGGGAGAGGGGAGAAGAAGTTATGGGTAGTAATACCATTAGGACGAGCTGGACGAGCTGGAAAGCTGGGAAGCTGGGAAGCTGCATTTTCAAGCGGGGCCACCGCGTGAGCTGGATAACGAACGAGCGAGCTGCAAGCTACGGACTCGTGAAGAGCCACAAGCTGTAAATTGGAAGCTACACTTAGTGAGCTGAAAATTAAAAGTTGAAAACTAATACTACGAGGTTATAATATGCTAAAATCTACTAGGATATTAACCAAAATCATAGAACCATTAACAAAACAACAGGTAAAAGATTTTGTTCTTGGAGCTGCAAAAACTCTGCACGAATTAGAAATTGTTTATACTGGTTTCGTTTATGAGCCAGGAGTAGGAATTTATCTGTTTGGTCCGCGCAATTCCTTGGAACAATTAAACAATCATAAAAGTGAATGCGAAGATTTTGACGCAGAAGAATATTTTTCTAATTTTCCAGATAATGCACTTTTATTTTTAATAAATTATATGAATCCACAAGGTCCGGTATTAGAAGAGATGGTAAAAAAATAAACCCGCTTATTCAGCGGGTTTAATTCTATATTGTATTTTATGCTTGGCGCCATAACGCCGAGATTCAAACAAATCTGGATATTCTTTTTTCACAGCATTAAAATTTGTTAAACGCTTTTTCTTAGCATCATTACTGCAAATCGGCTTATCTTGTAATAATATTTCTAACTCATCTAAAGAATGCCATTGATAATAATCAATTGCAAAACCATTTTGAACAAATTCTACAACGCCTCGCGCAGATTCAGGTAAATATTGATTCTCTGGACAAAATCTCGCGCGCAAAAATTGCCCTAAATATTCATATTCATCTGAATCACAAATCCAATCTTGAAAAGAAGTATCAAAAATATTCAAACCACGTTCATTTACCGCAGTTGTAATAACTACATCGTACTGCTCCGGCGCACGGCCTTCTTTCATAATCATTGCCAAAGCATCTTTACGTTCTTGGGTCATTAGATGCTGCCAATTAGGATTTGTTTCTGACCAAACAACTATTGTATTACATCCAATACTTCTAAACATTTGTTCTAACCTAAATGCACTATGAACATAAGGTGTAAAACACCAATATTTTTTACCAGGCTGAATAAGACCTGTTTTAATTGCCTGTATTATACTTTCAATATAAATTGTATGTAAGGCCGCAAATTTTTCTTCTAATTGACCTTGTAAAATATAATTAATATAATCACGAAAATATAATGCCGCATTTTCCGGAGTTGCAGACAGTGCCAATAAGCGAATGCGCGCAGGTTCTAAAATTACCGTTTGAATTTGATAAACAAAATTAACAACAGAAGTGGTTTTACCTTCTTGCAATAGAGCAACTAAACGCTCACGTGAAAAATCAGGTAAAGCCTTTTTTAATTGTACGATTTCTTTTTCATAATACTTTTTAATATCGTCAAATTCATCCCAAACAATTAAATCAATATCTTCTAACCAATCAGTACCTTCATGTCGCAAAAGTGCCGCAAAAGTCTGATAACACATTACTTGAATAAAATCTTCATCAGCTTCTACCGTATAAATACCTTTCTTCCTATGCGCAAACCAACCAGATGCATCTTTATCTGTGAACACTCGCGCGCAATCTTTATGATTAAGTGCAATAAAATCACGTGTCTGTTTATTATGAATCAAATACAGAATGTGCTTCTTGGCCCGCGCGAAATTCAATATTTTTTCATCGAACATAAAGGTTGTCTTGCCCCAACCTCGTGGAGCACGTAAAATATTAAATGCACCAAGCTGTATTCGCGCTAAATCTTCATCTGTTATTACATTTGATAAAAATTGTTCCAAATTCCTCCCTCCAACTATACTTATTATACTATAAATTCAAAAAAATGTCAAATATTGGGGCAAAACGCCCACAAACTTCAAGTCCATAGAATAAGTAACGAGAAAATAAGAAAAATATACCATTTTCTTCTTAAAAATAAAATTTTTCTGGTATATTTTGGTGGTATTTTTTTTATGGCTCTGATTGTCTCTTTAAAGACCCGAAAAAAATACCACCATTTTTAAACACAAAAAAATTCTATATATCTCCAATTTCATTTTCATTTCAATTTTGTCGTATTCAATCTATAATTTCATTTTCAAAGCCCGAATCTTACCCCAATTTCATTCTGAAACTTAGCTTCCCAATAGTAGAAAATTAGAGTAGAAAAAGTCCTGAAATCAAGGTTTCCAAATAAATATTTGACATAAGAAGAAATTTGACTATATCCCCAATTCTACCTATCCCTCTCTCTTTACAACCAAGACATACCCCTGAATTTCTACCCTACCCCTTCCCTAGTACTACTGCCCTCGCCATTTTCCTTCTTTCCGTTTCCTTCTTTTCTTTTCTTGTACTACTGAGGTTTTATTCTGGACTCTCCATTTCTGTAATTTCATCCCACTTTTACATTTTTCTTTTGTCCATTGTTTGAATTTGACTTTTTCCCAAAACCATAGTATAATAGGTATAGAAAGAGAAGGAGGTTTCTAGTTGTGATAGGTTATTTGCGCCACTTTATGAACAATTGCCCTAATTGGGAAGAAGTACTCGCGGCAAGTCCATACTATTTGAGAATAGTGCATGATGGACCATTCGTACTACTAAAGTACCAACCTTGGCAATCCACTATGCGGCTGCCCCTAGTGCAAGAAGCACGTGGTACCATCATGGTCATGCGAAATGGCTACTGGGAATATGCGTGTATGGCTATGCCGAAATTCTTCAATGCGGGAGAACCTGAAGCCGTTACTCCTTGGATAGAATGGAAAAATTGTGAAGCAGTAGAGAAAATTGATGGCAGTTTAATTAAGGTATGGAATTGGCGTGGTACTTGGCATGTCTCCACCAATGGTAGTATTGCGGCAGACCATTGTTGTGCTCCATGCGGCAAAACCTATCTAGAATTGGTAGAGGAAATTGTGCCAATTGAAGATTTGGTTTTAAATTTGGATCCACGCTATTGTTACTGGTTTGAACTAGTAGGTCCCGAAAATCGCATTGTAGTATCCTACAAAGATGCGGCTTTGTACTATTTGGGTTGCCGCAATATGGTAAATTTGGAAGAAAGTAGAATTGTACCGAAGTTGCCCGCGGTTGTGAAGTATCCGGAACGCCGCAAAGCCACTAGTTTGGATGAAATCATGGCGGCAGTAGCACAATGGCAAACCATAGAACATGAAGGATTTGTAGTTGTGGATAGTAGATGGAACCGCATTAAGGTAAAAAGTGAAGCATATGTCGCGGCGCATCATGCGCGGCAGAATGGCATACTTACGACCGAATCTATTGTAGAAATGTGGCAAAACGATAGTTTGGACGATTATTTAGCCCTGTATAGTGAAAATAGAGTACAAATTGAGAATGCGGTTGAAGCTATTCATACTACCGCCGATAAAATGGAATGGTGGTTCCAAGAAGCATTGGAACAGGGCGACCGCAAGTCTATCGCACTCTGGATGAATCAAAACCATGCGCCAGGTATTGCAAGCTCCTATGTATTTGCACGACTCGATAATAAAGTGGAAAGCGCACTAGAATACCTACATAGTCATAATAATTTAAGGAGACTGATTTAACTATGGTAGAAAGCTATCGGGAACTAATTGACCTAATTGCGCGTCGAGATGATATTTCGCGGCGAGAAGCCTATGAAGCCGTAGAAAATTGTAGAGCCGAAATTCAAGAAATGGTATCCAACGGCACCACATATGATGAAGTAGAAGAAGTACTACGATGCGAATTAGGATTGGAACCCGATTATTTGGAAATTATACTGTAACACTAAGTCACAATTTTATTATAAAAATTGAAAGTAGGGAGAGAATAATTTAATTTTCTCCCTATTCCCGTAACTGCGCTTTCGCTATAAAAATTGATATACTTTTTAAAATTTTTAGAATTTTAGTAATCAAAAATGAACTCAAAATCTAAAAAATAGATTTTTTGCTTTAAAAAATAAAAAATAGTATAAGCAGATAGTATATAACACTTATATTATGGGAGGTGGATAATATGTCGAAATATCCAAACCAATTTGTAATAAAAAATTTAAAAGAAACTGAATGGATTGATCCAATGTCAGTAATGATTGCTAGTCAAACTTTAAACGGCGTTGCGTTTAAATTATTTTTATATTTATGTATGATGGAGCCACAGGAAAGTACCTATTTTTCTCCAGCAGATTTTTGCGCGCGAATGGGTGTAGCAAAGTCATCAGCCCATAACGCATTTACGGAATTAATTGTAAAAAAATATTTAGTTCAAAAGAAAAATGACTTATATTATTTTAATATACCAAAAATTGAACCGAATTTCTAAAAATTTATAAATTCATCTAAAAATTAGATGTCACATCTAAAAATTAGATTTTTCATCTAAAAATTAGATGAGTGAATAAAAATTTTTATAGAGAATTAATATATATAATATATATAATATCTATATCATTTATAATATATTTTCGCGCTACGCGCGAAGGGAGCAAATCTTAATGAATCTTTTTTCTATTTTTACACCACGCATCGCCGCCATGTTAGTAAAACAAGGTTTTCCTATAATTCAACAAAGCAAAAATTTAAAAACTCCACAATATCCCGTATATCAATTTGAAAACACAATAGAATTTCAACTTGCTTTTGATGAAATAATGAAAAAAGAACATCAAAAGCATAAATAAGTAGCAATAGCAATAACGAGGTGTCCCTTATGTCTGTTCCTAATCAAAAATTTGTTTTTATTAATAAATTACAAACAAATAGTAATAAAGAAAAATTTTATGTTTTATCCCATAATTCATTTAGATTAGCTTTTGAAAGATTAAATAAAAGCGGTTTAAGTGTTTATATGTATTTATTAGCACAAATACCACATACTTATGATGGACAAATATATAGCAAAAATAATTCTGAAAAAGGATATGAACTCTCGCCACAAGCCATTTATAATTATTATGATAAACAACTCACTATACAGTCTATTCATAATGGAATTAAGCAATTAATTGAATTTAAATATCTAACACTAATTGGTGGTAACGTTTATCAATTTAATGAAATATTAGATGAAGATAAAATAGATACTGTAGAAGAAAAACAAGAAGCATATTCTACATATAATCATATCAGTAATTCATTAGAATTATTAGAATTTCAACGTCAACAACGTTTACAAAAAATTGCTGAAAAAGATAAAAACAATCCATGGCCAGTATTTAATGATTAAATATAATATAAATATAAAATAAAAATATGGGCGCGAGCGCCATAAAAGAAAAAATAATATGATAGGAAATGAAAAAGCAATCCAACAAATTGATAATATTATGATATTTATGAATATTTTTTTTGAATGCCCTCGCTGTAGCTATCAATACGAAGAAAATAATTGCTATTGGAGATAAAATATGAAAAATGGTTCTCAAATTAATAAAGAATTTTTAGATACACTAGATTTTATTCCTTTCTTAAAAACAGCACCTACGATAAGTACATTAATAATGGCTATAGAAACCTATATTTTTCTAAATCATATAGAACTTCCTCCTGAATTAGAGCAAGACGCATTTCATTATTTTTCTATGGCAGACTTTAAAGAATATTTAGAAAAACGCTATAATACCACACAATTAAGATTTTTCTCATATACAGATTATATAATTAGTTATACCAATATTTGACTTTCATTCCATTTTCTGCTATACTAATTATAGAAAGAAACAGAAAAGGAGCATCCTAAAATGCCACACCTTTATTTTTACATGGGCCTTAGCGGTAGCGGAAAAACCACTACTGCATATCAGTTTGCTCTTCATAATCCAAACTGCGTTGTACTAGATAGCGATGCTTTGCGACAAGAGCTTCTAGGTAATGCTACATCCCAAGAAAACAACGCCCTTATTTTCTCTACTATGTTTTCACGCACAATAGAAGGATTGCGGCAAAACCGCGATGTTTTTTATGTCGCAACCAATCTAACCATGAAACGTCGCATTCAATTTATTCAAAATGTACGCACGCAAGTTCCATCTGCCATTCTTCACTGTGTTATAATTAATACGCCTCTCTTTACCTGTTTGGAGTGGAACAAACAACGCGACCGCATTGTTCCAGATGATGTCATTCTGCGGCAAGTGCGCTCTTGGCAAACGCCTATTAAAGAAGAAGGTTGGGATACAATTGGTATTATTACGCCGCAATCCTATGACGTTGATGCTTTCGCACTAGAAATTCAAACTGCGGTACTAAATTTTGGTTCCCAAGAAAACGAACATCATACTCTATCTCTCTATGACCATGGTCGTCGTTGCTATGAACTAGCAACTAGCGCGCAAGTTCCCTATGTTCTGCGACGAGCCGCTTTATGGCATGATTGCGGCAAAATTTATACAAAAGAATACTGGCCAACTAAAGATGACAATGCACACTATCCTAATCATGCTAATGTAGGCGCCTATCTTTGTTTAAATATGGGATTGCCGCGCTACGTAGCGGTTCTAGTTAATTATCATATGGAGCCCTACAATCCGCAATCGCGGCCAACTTGGGCCGCACGACTTGGATCTGAAATTTGGTCTGATATTCTTCTTCTCCATCAATTTGATAAGGAGGCACATTGATATGTTGTGGTTGCTATTAATTTTTATAGCCTTCGCCGCCTATATATTGTTCTCTAATTACTATGATTCAGGATGGCGTAGTTAGTATGTTTGTATTGTCACAAAAGTATCCTGGTTTAATCGCGATTTGCCCGCAATGCGGTGCTTTATTAGCTTATACAGTAGAAGACATATATGAAAATAAATATATCTATTGTCCTCTTTGCAAGGAGAAAATAGAAACAAAGGTGATATTAGAATGATTACATCCGCCGCGTGTGAAGCCACAATTCAAGGAGAAAAAGTTGTTATAAAGTGCCACCGCCATTGTGATTTCTTTGAACTACTCCATACTCTTCATTTGCCTTATGACCGAGCTAGTGTGCGGCAAGGCTTTATTTATTGGAATGGTACTACGGAACAATTCGTCGATAGAATAACCGCAGCCCGCATTGCATATGAATGCGGCCAAATTTTACAACCACTTCATATATTATATAGTGAGGATTTATATTGACTTTTCTCAAATTTTATGCTATAATAAATATAGAAAGAATGAGAGGAAGTTGATTGTAGTGAATGACTCGCACTTGTTTAAGATTGCGCGACAGTGCAGTTTGCGCGCCGATTATAATGGATGTTGTCGCGCAAAAATTGGATGTATTATAGTATATAAAAATGCTATTCTTGCTAAGGGTTGGAATAGTGATAAAACGCATACTGCTCAGGCGCATTATAACAAGTGGCGATATAAAAATAGTAGCAACGATTATTTACCAGAGAAACTTCATGCTGAAATAGGATGTTTGGAAAAAATTAAATATTTGGATATTTCATTTTCTCGCGTCCATCTCTATATCTATCGTGAATTAAAAAATGGCCAATTGGCAATGGCCAGACCGTGCGCGGCCTGCATGGCCGCGATTCGTGAAATGGGAATTCGTCATATACACTATACAACTGAATGCGGTTTCGCACATGAGATTTTAAAAGGAGATACTCTATGATTCAAATTCGTAAAGGATGTTTTGAAACCAATTCATCCTCCACTCATACTCTCGTTATTAGTAAGGAAATGCCAACTAATTTTCCCGAAACTGTATCACTCTCTATTGGAGAATTTGGTTGGGAACAGGAAAAATACGATACAATTGATGCTCGCGCCAGCTATTTCTATACTGCCGCCTGTGCGCTCTATGGCTATGATGTAAAGCGTGATGTAGAAAAACTTCTCGCTCCTTATGGTGTGCGCATAAATTTTAGTTGGGATAACATAAATCCTGTTTTTTGTGTTTATGAAAAGGGTGGCCAAGCCTATTTGGACAATGGTTACATTGACCATGATATGGAATTACAGTCTTTTGTTGACCGTTGCTTTAATGAGCCGGATTATCTTGTACGATGGTTATTTGGTACAACTTCTCGCCTTTATACTGGTAATGATAATACCGACGATGATAGGGAATTTGGTATTGATGAAGCCACAGAAGAAGTATATGAGAAGTGGAATTGAGGCAGTATAGTATGATTCAAATTAGATACGGATGTTTTGAAACTAATAGTTCATCTACCCATACATTAGTAATGTGTAATGATCGTGAATATCAAGATTTTATTCAAGATAAAACTCTAATACGCGGTTGGAATGGTACAGGAAATGGTCGGTTTATTACCTATGAACAGGCATTTGCAGACCTTAAAAATGAATATGAAAAAGCACCTTATGACTTTTCACACGAATATGGTATAGAATCACTAGAAGATTGTGATAAAAATACAATTCTACATATGCTTGCTGCAGAACATATTGCACAATCATATGAGTATTATGGTGAAGATTATGAATTTTTTGAAGATTCATATGTAGTAGAGCCAGGTAATGAAGTTGTTCATGCATTTGGATACTATGGATATGACTAAGAAAGGAATTAAATCATGATTGATATTCTACATCAATATAAAAATGGTAATTATACCGTATGTATCTATCAGGATGGCTCGAAGATTAGGTGGAATAATGAAGACTATTTCGCGCCGCAATTTCCCGAATCTATAGACATGAAGATTAGTAATCGTTGTGACATGGGATGTGCTTATTGTCATGAACAATCTACTCACGACGGTGCAATTGCCGATTTAAATCATCCTCTTCTCGATTCCCTTCATCCAGGAATGGAATTAGCGCTAGGCGGCGGTAACGTGCTGGAAAATCCAGGCCTCGAAGAATTTCTAGTAAAAATGCGTGATAAAGGCATTATTTGTAATATTACTCTCCATGTAGAACATTTTCGCGCAAATTTTAACTATATCCAGTATCTCGTAGAACAGCGTCTAGTTTATGGTGTTGGTGTTTCGGTCAATAACAATATTAACCTAGAGACTATCAATCTACTGCGCAGTATTCCCAACGCCGTAGTGCATTGTATTGCAGGTGTAGTGCAACCAGAAGTACTCGAAAAAATGGCGCTAAACGACCTCAAATTGCTACTTCTTGGTTATAAAAATTTTGGTCGCGGTGTAATGTATAAAGAGAAAGATGAAAATTATTCAATTGGCCGCGGTATTGAATGGTTGCGTGAAAACCTAGCATGGTTACGTGATAACTTTAAATTAGTGAGTTTTGATAATTTGGCTTTACAACAACTTCATGTGAGGGAGTTTGTTGGTGAAGAAGCATGGTCCCAAAACTACATGGGTGATGATGGTCAATTTACTATGTATGTGGATTTGGTAGAAAAGACTTTTGCCAAGTCTTCTATCAGCGAACGTATGCCAATTTGTAACGACAATATTGATGAACTATTCGCGCGAGTAAGGAGTAATTGTTAATATGAAAGTTGCTGTTCTTTTTATTATGATTTTTCTACATCTACTGGCAGACTATAATTTCCAAGGTATTCTCGCGGACTTAAAGCAAAAAGAATGGTGGCGCAAAAACGCACCACAACCACTATATAAGAAAGACTACAAGGTGGCTCTTTTAACTCATGGCTTTATGTGGTCTTTCCTAATGCTTCTACCGCTACTCATTATGGCGCAAACGCCAGTTCAATGGTTTGCACTAGTACTACTCTATATAGTAAATACGTTACTTCATGCCGGTATTGATGATTTAAAGGCGAATGAACATTGCATTAATTTGATGGAAGACCAAATTTTGCATTTAGTGCAAGTAGTTGGTAGTTGGTTGGTATTTTGTATTGCTTTTTAGCCCAAACAATAAAAAATATTTTAAACCAGGGAGAAACCATGATGGATTCTCCCTTTTAGTGCTACTTATTATATGGAGGTGAGATAGTATTGACTATCTTTGAACGTATTAATCATTTACTTTCTATTGGTATTCCTATTACTGTCATTGCAAAATATTGTGATATGAATAGAAATACATTAAAGTATTATTTAGATGGAACAAAAATTCCAAAACAACGAGTATTGGATGCTATTGAAGCAGGAATACGAAGGTTTGTTGATGATGTGAATAAAAATTAAGCATCATTTTAGTCATTACACAAATTATACTACTGACACGAGGTACAAAATAATGAAATTATATCCAATTTTTTCACATCGTATAGCATGTGAATTAGAAAAATTAGGCTTTAAAATTCAACAAATTGCGCCCAATCGAAAAAATTTAAATCTTAGAGTATATTATTTTGAAGAAACAGTAGCTTTGCGCAATGCCGCGCAACAACTTATCCAGAAAAAAGTATAATTTTCTGATTCTATATACTACTACAACGGAGTGATTATTTATGGCAACATATAAAAATCAAATCAATATTAAAATCGGTGAATTGCAACCACCATTAGAACATCAGTCGAATGATGGAGAATTATTTCTAAAAGCATTAAATTGGACAGCTTTGCGCAATGTAATGAGTGATTTAACTGACCCAGAATTTAAATTATGGATATATCTACAACAATGGCGTGGAAAAGGTAACTATGAATTTTCGCCTGCTAATTTACATATATTATTTGGTTGGTCAGATAATTCAGCCCGTAAATATAAAGATGGTTTAGAACGAAAAGATTATTTAGTAATGATAGGAAAAAATCTTTATCAATTTATTCCATATCCACTATCACTTGTAGGTCGCGCGGCTATATTTAGAGAAACTAATCGCGAAAACTTATCCAAAAATTTGGTATAAGTTTTGGTCCAAAATTTTAATACAAGTTTTAGTATTAAATTTTTGGGCAATAGATTGCCGCACTATTTTGTATATGGCTATATAAAATTATTGTATAACATTTTTCAAATTTTGGGATAACTTTATAAAGTTATATAAAATTTTTGGATAGGGTATTCAAAACTTTGGTATAGGTTATCCCAAAATTTGGGATAGAAAGTAAAGATAATAAAGATAATAAAGATAAATTTATAAAGATATATAAAATATAAATAAAAATATGGCGGCTTCGCCGCAAAATTTTTCCAAATGGTGAAACCGCGATTCTCGTTCTTTAAATTCAGTTTTATTCAACCTTTAACTAATTTCTTCGTACCTTCAGCCAACCTACAACTCACTGAAATATTTGGATGCCGCGCTTGTTAAATTTTTCACAAACTTGACTTTCCCAAAATTCTATGCTATAATAATTGCAGAAATAGAAAAGGAGAAACAATTATGCGCGATATTAACCGTATTCGTCCTTCTATGGAACGACTTATGGCTTTGTGGTATCAGGTACCTGATCAGCGTCTAGGTCAATTTATATCAAATTTGCTTGGCATTTACTATCAGGAAACTGGTGGCCACGACCCTTTCTTTCCTGAAGAAGAAGAGTTTTTGTCGGTACTAGAAAACTATTTTAATAAGGAGTAATCAATGAATAAAGTTCCTAACAAATACAATCTCTCGCCACTCCACCTAAATAGATTGTATGTGCTCGATTGGCCGCGCCTTAAAAAGGAAACATGGCATAACAAATTCATGAATAATGGTACATGGTGGTGTCATTTGGAAGGTTCACAATTCAATGGAGAATATGATGAGACTAATGAATTTTGGATTGGCTTTGAAGAAAAGACTGGAAAAGTAAATAGTCACTTTTCAACTTATGAAGGAATGTGTCGTTATAAGTTTAATACATTCTACGACGAAGACGAAATTAAAGATGAATATGAACTCAACGTCCAAATCAACGCGCTTAGATGGTTGAATAAAATGATTGATGAAAAAATTTTAGGAGTATAGTATGAAGTATGTAAAAAGACCTATCGTTGTTGAAGCGATTCAAATTCAACGTAATCCAACAACCGAAGAAGTCATGAATTATCCACTTTGGTTTATTGAAGCCATTAAAAATCTTAAAGTCCGTGATGCCGAAGATGGTAGCGGCCTAGTTGTTTCTACACTCGAAGGTACCATGCTTTGTAGATGGGGCAACTATATTATACAAGGTGTAAATGGTGAATTATATCCATGTGATTGTGAAATTTTTAACAAAACCTATGAACCAGTGGTTTGACTCATTTAATAAATATGTAAAATGAAAGATATAGCAATATTAAAACCAGGTCTTATGTGTAGCTATTGTCACATGGTTCAGCCGCAATTGCGCGAAGACTGTTATTTTTGCGGCGCTATTTTCTCTAACTATGAAAATCTACTAATTCAATCTTGGAAGGAGCAAAATTATGTGGGAAATGAAGTCTCTATCGGAACTCAATGTGTGGAAGGCGGACATTGCGCGGAAACATATGCCGAGCACAGTCGATAAAAAGAAACATTGGGAACAACTTCTGCGGCAAGCGCAACACAGTATAGAAGTTGCCGCGACGCAAGACCAAGATTCAGTTACTTTGTCTTATGACAATTTTGACGATTGTTATAATATGTCTCAATTTCTTCTTTCACGAAATTACATTTGTGAAATACAAGACCACGATTTATTCGTTAGATGGTGATTGACTTTTTATTTAATTTCTGCTATAATTATTATAGTAAGAGGAAAGGAAGTAGATTTTATGAATAAGAGTGAAATGTTGAATCGCGCCAAGGCGAATCTTGATGACCTTATTGAGGAATCTGCTTTTTTTCGTGTCTTTCTGAATAGCGCAGGCGACTTCTCTCCCATTGATGATGACTTGTGCGATTATGATAATTCCGACCTTCATCTCTATGCAGGTGCGTCGCGTTGTTGTCTAGTAGATGATAACGACGATGAGTGGGTTGTAAAGTTTGATTATTGGTCGCCCAATGGTGAGTCTGCGTGTGAGCGTGAAGTAGAAATATATGAGGCAGCTGAGCACGCTAGCCTAAATCAATATTTTTCCGAAGTTGTTTATCTTGGTGAATATTATAAGAAGTTTTATAGTTTTTCACACGACGATTTTGAAGACATTTTTACCAATGTTTATAACGCGGAAGACTTTGATAATTGGATCACCGACCACCCCGATGCAGAAGAAGATACGCGCTATGAATTTACCTGCTCTCTTTATGCCTATCGTCGTGCAGAGCAGCGTGTAATCGCGTGGAATAGTTCTGCCGCGGACCGTAAGCGCGCAAACTCCATTTCTTCTCCGCTTCTTTCTCGTAACATTAATGTAGCGATTGCATTCATTAATGAGTATGGTTGGAATGAGTATGTGCGTTTTTCCGAGTTTGGTGATGAATGGGAGATTAATGACATTCATACTGGTAATATTGGTACTATTGACGAACATATGGTTTTAATTGATTATGCGGGGTATCATTATGATGAGTAAGGTTGAATTTTATTACAATAAGGACCATACTGAAGTCGCGATTTTGATTAGTGCAGGTTTTGGCGCTGGATGGAGCTCATGGAATACCATTGAATTAGCCTACGATAAACGTGTTGTGGAATATTGGCTGGCACATAAAGATGATGAAGAATGGATGGCTGCGATAGATAAATTTTTAGAAAACAACGCTATTCAACAGCAAGCCAAAAATGATTTTGCCATGATGGGTTATCCGAATGTTTATTTTGGTGGCTTCAATGATATTAAATTAATATGGGTTCCAATTGGAACTAAATTCCGTATTAATGAATATGATGGCGCCGAAAGTATCTATACCGAAGATATGGATAATTGGGTAGTATGCTATTGAATATATCAGTCTTTATAATTGGTGTTATTTTTGGTATTTTTATTATGACGTTTTTGGTAGTAGGAGAAAATAATAATGGAAGAAATACTCAATGCATTGGAGTGTTGTGAGCATATGAGCGGAGCCTATTGTCAGAAGTGCTTTTATTTAGATGAATATGTATCATCAGATACACTACCTACGTGTACTGCACGACTCGCACATGATGTCCTCGTCCTACTTAAAGCGCAGAAACCAATCGCTCCGCACATGATAGACTGGGGCATTTATGAATGCCCGAAGTGTAAGACGCGAGTGGACACGACCTATAACTACTGCAAATGCTGTGGACAGGCGGTGAAATGGTAATGACAAGGGAAGAAGCCGTTGAAATCCTCGAAGAAGTCAAAACGATTGATGATTCGATGTTTGCATATAGTCAAGCATATAATGATGCGATGAATATGGCGATTGAAGCATTGAAAGCACAGGAGCCTATCACGGGTGAAACAAGTGACGGCTATCACACGTTCAATGAACTGTATTATCATAGGGCTGTGCTTTTCAGCGTCATTGTAGCGAATTACCCGGAGCGAGCGTGGAAGTCAAAGAAGCATCACGACGGCACAATGTATGACGGCATGTTCATCGTTGGTATAGATACACCAGACGGTCAAGCAACGTATCACTATGATGTTGATCCATATTGGGATATGTTTAAGTGCCGTGTGCTTGATAATGCTCCTGAGTGGGATGGTCACACGCCGTCTGAGGCGATTGAACGTATAGGAAAACTGAAAGCGCGGGAGTCGATAAGGCCCGGACTCGGGATAATCCATAACGAAGATGGGAGCGATAGTTATTTCCTACATTGCCCATTGGACGGGGCGCAAATAGTTGACGGTGACAGATACTGTCGTAACTGCGGAAGGGCGGTGAAGTGGGAGTGACTGAGCATGACAGGATATTGGATGCGTTTCGGAACTGCATCACAGAACCTAAGTGTAAAGATTGCCCGTGGACAGAGTGCGAGGAGTTAGACAATCGCAAAATCAAAATACCAGCAGACCTTGCGTTGGCTGTGATGCGCGAACTGGTAGCGCAG
>AUXO015740053.1_pt1 | contig 15411 bp, 16 predicted proteins | sample 768731 | NCBI WGS metagenome assembly AUXO01 (sample SAMN02715735, study PRJNA202380) | gut metagenome | biome: sheep rumen | host: Ovis aries | place: New Zealand: Palmerston North
GAACCGCTTGATACTGTATTGGCAAGCAGCCATTGCGCCCTCGCTGCTGCAATCTCTTCAGCACTCCAGCCGTAAGCAGCAAGCCCAGTAAAGACCCCTGTCATGTTAGCCTTGTCTAAAGCATTGTTGTATTCGTCCATAGATCTACCATAAATGCCATTGTCTATGTCTGCGTTATGGCCTAATCCACTTAATTTAAGATTCTCACCCTGGATCCATCTGTTATACATACTGTTTGCCAGGTCTGCATTATGACCAAGTGTCTGAAGGTTTAAGCCCACATTTGATGCGTATTGGTTATAGTCCCTGTCATACATAGACCCTGCAAGTTGAGCGTTCTCAAAAGCTTCGTTTCGTGCCTGTCCATACATGCTTCTTGCTACTTCCTCTAACCTTGTCATATAGTCATTGTATGACTGCTGTGCAACAGACCCTGCATAAGATGAAGCAAGGCCTCCGGTTCTTGCAGAAACCTGTCCCAAAGTATCTTGCATAGATTTCTTGCCTAAATATGAATATCTGTCTTTGAGCTTTTGATAATCGCTACTCGTAAGCCAATTATCATAAGTAGTATTTATTGCTGTATCTGCAAGAGTATTAGACTTATCTTTCCATTCAGAAGTGAACTCAGGCAAGCTGTACTTATACTGTTCAAGATCGTCTCGGTTTTCGTATGTAGGAATCGTATATTTGTACTGTTCCAAATTGTAATTATTTGTTGCCATTTCTACTCCTTTCTATAATACAGGATATGACACGCTAAATGCCGTAACATAGCTTCCCGACCCCGTGGCGGTTCTCATCTGAACTACGCCACTTGAACTGTTGATGAAATAAGCAATAGGTGTCGTAGTTAGCGTCATGGCTGCGCCATATAGATTATGATTCGGCCGATATCCAGATGGAAGAGTTCCTATAGTAGTCCATGATGTTGACAGCGACTGATTTGTTTTGTAAAAATCGACGAAAACTATTCCGGATCTTTTAACATAGTTGAAGTCTGTGGTTAATGTCTTCCAAGCTGTATCTCCGACAGCCGGAATCCCGCTTAGTCCAGAACCATTACCGTAGATTACGCCATTCGATCCAATGTACGCTATATCTGTCCAACTGGTAGAATTTTGACCTCTCTGTTGGAAATGTAAATATCCACCAGTATTGTATATCCGCCAGTCGTTGTAGTTGTCTGTCAGTGTACCTCTTTGAAATATAAGAGAAGGGCTGTCGCCTGAGGCTTGGTAAAGAGTTATATCCCCGCTTACCTGACCTCCAGTATTAGCTAATGCACTTACATCGGAAGCGGATAGTGTTATGTTTGCACTTAAAGCCTTGCCATTAACCGTTCGTGATGTTGGAACAAATCCAGTAACAGTATGAGTATGAGTACCCTTTGCCGTTATATGCCCTTCTGAATCGTAAGTAGCGTAAGGTACAGCAAGTGTAGAACCGCTTGTCGCTGAAGATGTGCCTATAGTCCCTGCCGTTACGGAATTGGAATGATTGAATGTATTGCTCGACAGACTTAACCCTGTGCCTGCCGAATATGAACTACCACTACTTATACTGATGTTCCCACTTCCCAACAGGCTGGTGTTGTTTATGGTCTTGATGTTCGTTCCGCTTACCAACTTCACTTGGAAGTAGTCCTTAAGTTTAGACCAAAGGTGGGATAACCCTGTGTCGTCTAAATACTTCTTCGCCATCTTCTTCTCCTTTTATGGTGTTGCAATTATAGCATCTATTTCTGCGTTTGTGATAGATGTGCATCCACTATCGTTTAACTGTACATAAGCCGTACCGCCCCATCTGAATTGGGTATTTTGTTCGTAGTTAGTTGAACTGTTCATCAACACGTATATCTTTCCTACTTCTGGAGTAATTACTGTTCCTGTTGCACTTACTGTTGCAAGCCAAGTAGAACCTAACTCATCTTGGTTTGTCCTTGCATAAGCCTCTATTACATCATCTACGAATGACGGAAGATATGAACTGTCAATCGTGCCATTTGCATTTAATGGTGCTACCCCATTAGCCGCACCTCTTGCTGAATATGCTAACGCATCATAATTGATAAGTGCCGACCCTACCGAATTTGGGCTTGAAATTCTTACAATGTTAGTATTTGATTTCGTTGTATCGGAAACGCCTTGGACGGCTTTAAGATTCCACGACCCATTGGCACATAAATACCAATAATTAGGATAGGTTTTTTGGGAGGGTGCAGGTACTAATCCAACTGTTCCAGCCGCAGATGTTGTAGCTCCTGTAAATACAGGTATGTTGACTTTCTTGTTAGCATCTATGGTCAGGTCTGTTCCATTTACCTGCACACCTTCGAGCTTGTTATCGAGTGCAGTCATAGCTTGCGAAAAAAAACCGTCTATTGCAGTTTTATTATAGAAACTGGTTGAAGCATAAGACAGTGTATCCCCACCAACATATCCGCCGATTCCGACTACTCCAGTTGAAGCATTAAAAGATTCTATCTCTGCCTGTTTATCTATCCAAGATTTAACTGTTGTAACACCGCCATTATCATATCCTATATTTTCTGCTATAAGATTTATGTCGGAACTTAATTCCTTGCCATTGACCTTTCTTGTAGTAGGTACCCTTGATGTGTCTGACGGATGAACGTGGTCGCCTCGTGCAAATCCTTTGTCAGTACCTTTTGATGCTGTACCGTCCATAATAGGCGTAATCGTGGATGCACTTGCACCCTCTGGTACATCTGCTGACGTAAGGAATGTCTGCCAAGTACCAGCCTGTGTGAGAGCCTTTTTATCTGTTCCTTCTGTTGCCGTATCAAACGCTAACGATGTTCTCGCTACTTTGCTGGAATTACTGCCATCCGTAACGACTATCTTATCGCCTGTTGCTATCGTTATGTCTGTAGACTGTAATGCACCTGCATTAGTGATATTGCCGTGGGTATGCGATGTAGGTGGCATCGTAGTCGGGAAGTCTGTTATCTGACTCTTGGTATGTGTATGTGATATGAGTGCAAAGGTAAGTTTTAACTTCCCCCAAAAGTACAGCAGACCGTTATCGTCTAAATATTTTTTCGCCATTTTTTACTCCTTTATATCCCTGCGTTTTGTAGCAAGGCTTCTATTTCCAAGTTGGTTAAGTAATCGTGGATATGGTCTTCATTTAAATGTTTGTTCCCCACGAGTGTTACGCCCTCTAACTGTGGCTTGTTATCAAGATCAGAATATGTAAGTCCATTCAGTCTATTGCGTACAGCTGCTATTTCTGTCTCAAGCCCACTTATATCGATGTCTGCACCTGACCCAAGTGAACTATTCTTAAATGCAAACTCGATTCTTTCGTGCATATAATTGATATAGTCTTCTACTTGGTTAAGTCCTATAGATGGATTTTCTTTGTTTACCTGATTGAGATTTTCCGGCATGATCGCCATTTAAATCACCTCGCTTCCAACTATAAACTCCCTTGTAATGCCAAGTATAGCCATCGGCCCCTTCCCACTCATTCGGATCTCAAACTTATCGCATCTCATCCTGGGGAGTGCTATAGATATAGTGTTACGTTTAAAGCCATGAGCCTTACACACCTCTTTCCACTTTCCCTCATCCTGACGGATCTCTACACCTATGTAACTGTTTTCCGGCAATTCTAAACGTAAGATGATTTTAGAATATGTCTTTTTACCCATTACGGATTCGTATATAGGACACATTTGGATAAACCATTCAAGATCAGGATCATCTTCATTACTATAGGCGAAATACACATTACCGTTGAATAAGAAGTATAAATCGTTTCCGATTCTTACAAAATCTGTTACCTTAATGTTATCCTCTTTGATCCAGAGCTTCTCTTTAAACTCAAACGCAAACAGATAGTCTCCTTCATCATCCGAACATGACACAAAGTATGTATCTCCGTCTGTCCCTGCTACAGCGTTTATAAAGTTCTTCTCACCAAAGTTTTCAGATATATAATATGGATAACTACCATTGTACCCATAGAACCCATGCAAACCGTGATAATAAAGAACCTCATTGATAACTACTAAGGACTTGTTAGACCCTTTCTTAACACCATCATATTGATATGAGTACATAGTGTATTCAGCTGGGTAACTCCCAAGTATCTTATGTAGCTGTTCTTCTTTCCAGAACAATACAGAGGATCCCAACTTGCAACACCCTGTGAAATCTCCTTTAGACCCAACAGCCACAGCATAAGAGTCTGTAGACACACCCTGGTATGTGAAGAAGTTTGTAGGATCTCCAAGAGCGCTTGCATATATCGTTTGAGTCTCAGAGGAACATCCCCACAGTCTATTCTCGCTTTCGCATATATAGTCGAGATCAGGAATCTTGATGCTAATCACACCTGTGCCATTACCTGATTCGGGGAAAGTATTGGCTGGCACTCGTATAACCGCATTGTCCTCATAATATTCAATAGATTCTATCGTCACGCTAATATTGTTTTTATTCAAAGGAGTTTCAAGCCCTGATATAAATATTGTGTCTCCTGCTTTTATTGGACCTGAACCTGCAACTGGATCATAGTCATATATGCTTAATGAAAATACTGTCACCATAGAACTATCAAACATAAGCCGTCCTGAGGGAGTTGAGTAATCCATTTTGCGTGTATGCTCTGTCGCAAAGTCATACATCAGTTTGTCGGGAAAGATGACCATCTTAGTGTTGACAAATGCTATTTGTTTTTCGCCCGATGATAACCCTCTCATAATCTGTCTGCCATCATAGTAGACAAATCCATTAGTTATAGTTATAAGTTTGTCCCTTGCAGCTATAGCCTGGACCTGAGAATAGTCGTTCTGCTGTACTCTTTTCTTCCTTGTAGTTATGTAAGGATATCGTCTTGCAGATATGTTCTGTGAATCAGCCATGTCTCCGTCTTGGATCATAGAAGAGTAATTGATTCCTCTTAAGGCTACCGTCTGTATTGCATTTTTCCTAATATCATTTATTAGTTCCGGTAACATATCTATATCCTCCAATTTCTTCTGTTTGTCACCCTGTTATGCCTTCTGTAATATGCTTTTACATCTGCGATTGCGGAATTGTATACTACAGAATCATTTTGGTATAATGCTATTTCCTGGTTATACAAATCTATCTGCGCGGCAAGATATAATGGGTATACTCTGTCTAATGGTGCAGGCAGCTTAAGTTCATAGTCATACTCAGGCCATGAAAAGTAGTTTGGTTCAGATTCCATCATCTCTGCGACTTCGTCATCAACAACACGCACCATATCAGCTAATTCCTTATCATCTAAAGCTGTTGGCCTCAGTTTTTTTGCTTCTGCTATTGCCTCATTAACTGTCATTGTTTACTCCTAACTGATCCGTTTCTCTATTATAGAAATACGCCCTGTCGCATTTTTCAGTTCGTTTTCAATAACTGGGATCCTTTCTGCAAAGTTATTATGTTTCCGGACTTCCTCTGTAAGGCTTTCCAATTTTGTATCTATAACAGCATCATGGCGATTGTTTGAAACAAGAACTCCTATAAGAGTTACTCCTCCAGTTATTAATGCTACTATTATCTCTTCATGCATTTTATTACCTCGTAAATATAGGGCAGGACGATGCCACAAGATTATGCTCACTTTATTTAGTTGTAATTTTTTATTTTGGAAGTCCTGCCCTTTTAAAACTAAAATGAATTAAGGAATCTCTGGAACGCTTTGGCGGTATTCTCTCCGAAGTATCCGTCAGGTGTTCCAGGATCATATCCCTGCTTCTTAAGGAATCTCTGAAGCGAGGAGACTGTATGCTGTCCCATATAGCCATCAACCTCTCCAGCGCTGTACTTATGAGTGTTGAGATATGTCTGCAACGCTTTTACAAATGGAGATCCACCGTCCTCATACGTAGCAGATACAAGATTAGCCTGGTACTTATACACATTGAGATTTTGTCCGCTTACCACTCCATCCTGGAAAGTTCCCATCCACTTCTGAGCTTTGATGGTTGAGAGCCTGCCGAACAGTCCGTCTACTGTCAGTTCTTCCTTCTCCGGTGTAGGTGCAGGTGATGTGCCTTTACCAATGCCAGCCTTGAAGTTGTTCCACGCAGTCTCATTAGTGACCATCGTTATAGGACACAACTTACCGTTGACATCGAAATGTCTGATAACTCTGCTGTTAGGGATGTTGTATTTATCACACAGATACTGACCTAACTCTTTGGCGTTCTGTAAGGTCTTGGCAGAGTGTCTACCATTTGTTGAACACATCTCGATATTGAGAGTATTCACATTTCTTGCTATACCCCAGTACTTATGGCCTTTTGAAGCATATGGTGACGCCTGATCCAGCCATCCTGTTGATCCTACTGACCAAGCAACATAGTTATCTGGTACAGACTGGATGATCTCTGTATCGTCTACTATATAATGAGCAGAAGCATCTCTGTACCCTGTCTGAAAATATATAGCATTGTTCTTTGCTGTATCGGTCTTATTCCCTGTGTAATGGTATACAAGCCAAAGATTGGTCATAGGCCTTGTGCCACCGTAGTTGTCGCTTCTTGCGAGCATTGTTTTAATTGGCAACATCTTCTCCCCCCCTTTCATCTTCATATGAAATTAATCGTTCAGCCTTAAGCTGTCTGGTAAGTTGTGTACCAATAAGGCCTTCCTCTGTGTAGTTGTTGTTATAGTATGTGTTTATTGCAACGACTATAAAATTAACTATAAGTGAAGCTATTTGATATATTTTGTTGATTGTTTCGTTACCAAATCCGGTAAGATCCGTTACGGCAAGCGCTGTATTTATGGATACAGCAATCGCTAATATTGTTCTTATAATTGTTCCTCTGTCCATAGTTATCTCCTTTAGTGTTCGATATTTCCGCCTTCGACCCTGTTGGCGTTATGTTCTACTATCATCTTTGAATTGTTTTCAAGATTCGTAAGGTTACTGCTTGCACGATTGTTGAACCAGAATTTTGCCTTATGCTCTCCATATTCTGGATGGTCGTTGGTGGTGTACATCATTACTTGGAATTCCTCATATACCCATCGAGACGTATATCCATCGGATGAGGAATATTCGTTGTACAGTCTAACTGTAGGTAAAACATCACCGTCATAGTATGCCGTTACAGTCCTATTATGGTTGTACAGAGTGTCATTATCTGTTGTCAGCGTCTTAACAACATCCGTCTTGTATTCGGGAAGAAACCTTTTGGGTATCTTCAGGTATTCGTTTGATGAACTATCCTGAACCAAATACGGAATCCATGTAACAGTTGTCTGAGTAAAATCAGAACCGCCATAAGGCGCCCCTGAAAGTGCGTCATGTTCTAATACTACATACGGATTAGACGGTGAACCACCGCCTCTGTATATATTTTTTAACTTGATGTTGTCCAGTTTGGTCTTGTCGCCTGAGGACATAACTCCTGCTTGCGTAGTGGTCGCCGCACCGAGCGTATAGTCCATTATCGCGCCAGTATAATCTGTGTCAAAGTAAAATCTAACTTGCGTAGTTGTGCGACTCAATTGCGGATAGATTGTCCCCCAATGCCCACTACCGACTAATATCGTATTGTCCTTGCCAGATGTCGGAGCAGGTACTAAACCAACAGACCCAGCCGAAGTTTCTGTCGCTCCTGTGAATACTGCCACACTATCAAGTTTAGCCTTATCGGATGCGGACATAGCACCCTTTACGGCCTGAGTAGCATCGGGGATGAAGTACGCGCTTATAGTCCCGTCATCCCTGATAAGTGGAAAATCCACATTCGATACATTAAGATATGAGGGAGTCCAGTCCGTTGTAAGGCGAGCACTCGGTCTTGGTGGATCGCCTGCGGCTTCTATTTTGATTGCTCCATAGTTAGTTGGACTCGCTAAAGGAATATTTGCTTTTTTATTTACAACAGGTAAATCAGTACCATTTATTTGAACGCCTTCAATAGTTCTTGCCAATTCGGAATTAATACTATCCAGCTCTGTGCTAACACTATCGTCTAATGCATCAATCTGTTCCTGAAGCTGATCCGCTATTGTAGGCGTAGGCTGAGACTCTTCTTCAAAAGTGCTATCATAAATTGAGGGAGAAACTGTGAAAGATGCTCTTGCTGATACAGAGCTTCTTCCTGAAAGTGTCCCTCTTATACTTAGATTTACTTCGCCTTCATATCTTTTGGCTTCAACAGGTACTGGAAGATTATAGGCTCCTTCGCTATACATCTCTGATGTAAAATAGACTATGGTCTTTTCTCCATTCGCATTCTCCCATGTAGCGTGTTTGGATAAACCATCCCAAAAGTAGTTAAATGAAATCTGAAGGACAACATCGTCATTGGATCCTACAGCTCCAATAGAAACACCATCCCCACTAACTACCTCATTAGTTATAGTTATAGGTATATATCGTATAGACATTTTCTTTTTCCTCTCTATAAAAAATGCACAGAAACATTTAAGTTTCTGTGCCAAGTCACAAATTAATAATCGCAATAAGCCCATGGTTGTATTAAAGTTTTCCTTCTGCTACATCTCTGCGGAATGACTCCTGTTGTTCTTCCATATATTCCGCAGCAACTCTTCTCTGATTTTCTGATCTCTGGATTATAAGAAGAACCTTACGAGGAATCATTACCTCATGGCCTCTTTTGATCTGATATGTAGTCCCATTATGTCCTACGATGATATCATCCTTATACTTATCATTGTCTTTGAAAGCTTTGAATGGAACTAATTCATTAAGCCATTCTTCCTGTTTCTTCTGTTCTTCGGTCTTTTCGACCTTCTTAAGGACATTGGATTCTACTTTAGCAGGATCTGTATCGTTCTGAAGTTCTTCCTGGATAAGTTCTCTGAGAAGGTCCTTAAGAGACTTTTCCTTCTTCTCTTCTACAACTTCTGTAACCTGTTCTTCCACAGGTGTAGCTTCTTTCTTTTTAGCCATTCTGTCCTCCTTTGGGGATGATCGAGGGAGATTCCTCTCCCCCGACAAACAAGTTATTCCTATTAGTTAGCACCAAGATCATTGAAGGTGGATGCAGACTCGATACGAACCATATACTGATCCACAAGGATTTCAGCTACCTTAATAGCCTTCCACCCCGCAGAGGCTCTCTGATCGAGTGGATCGGACGCACCGGCAGAACCAAGCTGCTTGGTGATAAACTTCAGTCCACCGCCAGTAACCTCAGTTACACCGTATGCATCGGCTCCTACGATAAGAGTTGAGTATACATCGATTGTGGCATTGTTTCCGGTTTCGCCATGCCCGAAGATCTTAGCTTCTGTTGACTCTACGAATCTTACTCCTTCGATTCTTCCAAGTTCGCCTTCATAGATTCCATCGGGATCGGAATATGTCTTAACATTGACCCACTTAGGATCACTCATAAGATCATATGCTGTGTCGGGATGGATGATACCAGCAAAATATCCATTGATCTTCTGTGCGTTCTGTACTTTAAGTTTTCTTACAGCCTTTCTTACATCGTCAACAGTAAGTTTGTCATTGGCTGTGATGGTTGTTCTGTCCTGTGCTCCATTAGCGTACATTACATTGGTACCGCCATTGAGGACTTCTCTTGTGATGGTGTCCAGGGTTCTTCCAGCCTGTGAGGAAAGAAGTTTGGTAGCCTGCACAAGGTTGTTATCGATAGCTGTAAGAAGCAGCACATCAGACAGCTCTACATAGCCACCGTACTGTGCGACAGTAGCTGTAAGAGGAGTTACCCTGAGTTTCTGTCCAGTAGGAGTTACACCTTCTGTAAGAGGAGTAAGTGCCTTCGGAAGCGGATCATACTTTCTGAACTCGATAGTCTTACCACCATTCTTGGGGATAGGATGTTTCTGTCCAAACTGATCGTGTACAAGGTAAGGTTCAGCGAGATCGATAAGATAGTCGCTGTAATAGGTTTTCATTTCGGTACTGAGATCTGTATCGGTAGTTACGTTAGTATTGTTGAACAGATTCAGTCTGAGCTTAAGTAATTCGTTCATCTTTCTTCTCCTGTTCTACGAGGAGATCAAAAGGTTATATATTCTCCTCGTTCTGCTTTCTTGGCAATCTCTGCCCTTTCCTTTTTGGAAAGATTAGAGACATTAGTCTTGATCTGTGTAGCACCCTGAGAAGAAACTCCATTTTCTAATGGTCTGTTCCCTTTAGCTCTTATATTCTCCGTTACAGCTCTTTCTGCCATCAACTGGTTCTGCTGTTTGATCTCGTCCAGATGGATCACTTCAAATGCGTGTTCCATAGGTACTCCTGCCTGGAGCATAGACACAAACTGTTGATCCTCAAGTTCAGCTTCAAGGTTGAAGTTAGGATATTTCTCGATAAGAGCCTGAGACTCCATAAACCATTTCTGTGCCTGTGTATCTATCTGTTGCTGTGCGATTTTTGATTCCTGTTCCTGATGGAATCTGTCGTTCTCTCTCTTAAGTCTCTGGAACTCTTTGTACTGTTCCACAGTCATACCTGCATCGTCAGCAGCATCCTGCCAATATGCATTGTCGCTTTCAAGTGCGGACATGATATCTTCCGGAGATTCGACACCATAACGCTGTGCAAGAAGATCCATTATAGGCTGGTTGGCATTGACTTTACTCTCAAGTTCTTTGGTTTGTTTGAACCTTCTGTCTATAAGCTTCTGAGTACGTTTGTTGTACTCGTCCTTATACTCTCCCTTAATGAGATTGTCGAATGCTCTGGATCTCTCCTCTAATGTGCTTGAAGTGGTTTCAACTTCTCCCCCAGCGGCGACCTGAGATTCAGCAGAAGCATTTGCTCCATCGCCCGAAGAGCCTACAGCTCCACCATCCCCTCCTTCAAAGAGATGTAAATTGATCTTTTCAATCATATTGTTCTCCTTCATGGTATTTGCCCCAAGTGGCATTCAATCATGGATTAGACCCCAAGTGGTCATTGCCCTTATCCTACGCAAGGCACCGAAGCACCAAGCATAGGAGGAGGACATAATCTATATAACATAAGAGAAAGGAAAACTTGCCAAACACTTTATACTATTTTGACATAATCGGGATAGTCTCTTGCTAACATTTCAAAGCCGCCTTTAGCCATATCAAATAATGGATCCTCCCCATACCAGTCTATGTATGCATCTCCATCGTCAAGTTGATAATCAGCTATGTCGGAAAGATAGTTTGCAAGAGTGAACATCAGCATACTTATCGCAGAACAAACTTGTTCTGATCCTGTCGCATGACCTTTTGCTTCTATCCTATAGTGTTTATTCTCTTTTGTTATCTTTACGTTTGTCATGTTGGACTCGCTGCGTCACTTCCATTATCAATATGTGGAGTGGATCTCTTTGCTAACCTCTGACCATATCCGGTCATCGGAGTATTTGCTTGCATTTGGCTGTCAGCAATCGCATTGCCTGGTGTTTGTGCTACTTGTGGTGGTGCGGCTCCCATGCCTTGCATAGGTGGAACACCTGTAAATATCGCAAGTTGCTGCATAAGATCCTGCACCATTCTAAACAATGTCTGACCTTGCATTACCTTATCTTTAACATCCTGGATGCCTTCAAAATCCATCATGTCAAGTGCTATCATAGACTCCTGTGCTTTCTCAGGATTGAAGAACCCCATAGCATACAATTCTTTGGCTCTCTCGTTCTGTTCCATTCTTGAGAATGGATTCTTCTTCTGAGCCTTAACCTTTAAATCAAAGACAGGTTTTCTGAAAAGAGTAAGACCATTAGCATCTACTCCCACAGGCTGTGGTTTAATCATCGAGTTATCAAAGTCAATGAAATCATAGTCTGTTGCAGGTTCTCCGGTGTTCTCCATCATTTCGACCATATCGTTAGGTCTTGTGATTCTGAATGATCTCACCTCATCATAGAATTGTCTTATAAGCTCAATGACCATTCGCACAATCTCGTTATGTGAACGATAAGATGATGAGATCATATCACGAGAAGTTTTATTGCCAGCCTCTTGTAACGCAGCTATAGCTGCAGCTGCTGTGATTCCCGAACCTGCAGCTCCTGAGTTTACATCACGATTAGCAGAAGTCTCTTTTAACTCATCTATCTTCAGCTGAAGGACATTAACATAATGTCCGGATAATGGCTGAAGAACTATCTCTTTAAGGCCTCGATCATCGATGGATCCCTCACAATGCACAATAGGTTTCGTCCAGTCCAGGAACTCGTCTTCGTTTACATTTGTGGAAGAGGAAGCAAAGAATCTTTTCTTTGACCCCATCATTGCGGATTCGATTATATATCCATCAAGCTTATCGATATACATCTGAGGATCCTTACAGATGGCAACATATCCGAAACCAGTAGGTGTACCTTCTTCTGGGAACATTACATCGAATACCACAGGGTACATCCCATGATCGTAGTATCCTTCATCTCTGTAGACAGGGTCATTTTCCGATGCATAGAGGACTATATTATTCACGAACTTGCAATAATGAAGAATAGTTCGGCTACCCTGTTTCCTCTTATAATACCAATCGACTACTATGGATTTGTTAGTAGTATCGATATTGTCATCATAGATATAATGTGATACATCTAATGCACCACCAGACATCTTTCCTTTATGTTCTGGGTACATATCATCAAGTATGTCTGTGTCGACAAGATCTGTGATGAAGAAGTTCCTTGACTTCTGTATATCTCTGATTCCTGGTTCCCAGAAAAGTCTGAGTAGATCCAATGACTTGATATCTATGTCGCCAAGTCCATTCTCTTTTTCAGAATTCCAGAATACGCCTGTGGCACTTGTTCCATCCTTTAACTTCTTCCACCAATTATCAGAATAAGTCTGTTCATAGTCATTCTGTTCCATTATGACCGGAAGTACTTCCTGAAGTTCTCTTGCGGACTCCATGTCGCTGCGTTCTCTCGGAAGGACAATAGGTTCAGGATAGTTATCCATTGCGTCTGCGTGCTTGTTGAGTATGGCATTGAATAGCCAAGCTGAAGATGGTTCAGGTCCTCTCTCTTCTGGCTTTTTAGTGGCATTGCTATGTCTCCTCATTACATCCCAATGTCTTAATTTATACCATTCTTCGTCTTCTATGATCCTTGCTTCAAGACTTGCTTTGCCTGCTCTGTACTCTTCAAGAGTATGCGCAGCATCTTCAACTTCCTTTTCGCCTATGATCTTTTGTTCTTCCATCCCTAATTCAACGATGACTTCGGGATTCTCTTCTTTACCGTAAAAATCAGCCATTTAATGACTCCTCCACCAATCGTATCTGTTGTAGTTGTTTATATCGTAATCATCATCCAATGGATTATATAGTTTAGGTTTCTTTGTCTCAAGGATCCTGGGAGCTATGGGATTCTTCATGCATACGTATCTCCATTCATCGTAGGCGTGCTAATGATCCTCCCCATCTGAATCAATATCTTCTACGTTTTTCTCATCGTACACAAGTGTAGGAATCGTCCTGATAAAGTGTGTACACGTATTGAATACATAGAACATAGGGATACCTTCAGAGTCCATTGAGAGTCTGTGATGACATTGCATCTTACCAGATATTCTCGCATGATCTCCCTTTTCAAAATAGATACGTTCTTTCTCAAAAAGTGAACCGATAGATTGTCCGGAACCATCCTCTTGCCAAATAGCAGGGTCCCCTACTCTTAATATCTGTCTGTTCTTAAGGTTAGGGTCTGTAGCTTCAATCTCTTTCATATTCTTGGCGACTACTGTAGGTTCTAACTTAACGCCTACATTAGGTTCAACTGTGCATCCGTAGTATTCTCTGATTCTGTATAATCTTCTCTCAAAGTCCACAGCATAGTATCCGACTGAAAAGGGTCGTGCATACCCCCAATCTATCGAACACCATATTTTCCATTCCTTTGGAATAAGGAAAGGTTCTATGACATGAGTATTGATCCTGTCTTTGTAATGGTCTGGATCATCTCTCCACTCTGTAAAGCATTGACCTGAGAAACTCTGCCAGTCCCCGTATAATAGCGCATTACGATCAGCTTCAGGCATAGAGGCTAATCGTGCGATGTATAACGGATCGTTCTTGAGTAGTTCAGGATTATCATATACAGTAGATGGAACAAATATCCTATAGTTCTGAAACTCTTCTATGCTGCCATCAGGTCTTGACCATCTTACTATCTGTGGGATAGGTGTCATAGGCTTGGCAGCTGTGATGAATCTATCCTTTACCCATCCGTGTCCTATCCCTCCAGGGTTTGCTGTGGATCTTATATATACTCTTGTCCCAGCACCATTAGGTCTGTTACGAGAGAACAGATATGAATATTCATCGTAAAGGAAATGTGTTAATTCATCGAATGCAATGAAATCATAGGCTTGGCCTTGATACTGTAGTTTATCTTTAGAGTGCTGCATTGACCCGAATATGATCTTGGCTCCAGACGGAAATGTCCACGTATGTTTGGAGTCGTTATACTTAGCATCAGGATATGATCTTGGATAATACCTCAAGGACTTTTCTATAAGCTCAGCCAATTGAGGAAAGGTCTTACGGATAATGAGTGCCTTGTAGTGTGGTATGTGTACTTGCCTTAGCGCTTCTATGACCAGGGCATCACTCTTGCCCCCTCCGGCAGCTCCCCCATACAATGCTTCATACTCAGGCCTTGACATGAATATTGCCTGTTTAGGTTGTGGTTTCCATATTACATTCACTCTTCTATGACCTCCGGAAGCATAATGACTCCAAGATCATCCCTGCTTTCTGTAACGACTTCTTTTCTGTCTTTCTGCCAATCAGCTCTCTTACGATTAATCAGATAGAACTGAATTGAAGTAGGATCAGGAGGAACATCTACTAATCTCTTCCTTGTTTCAGCAAGGACTGTTTCTCCAGTCTTTGGATCCCTTTTCCAATACTCTGTGATTTCTGTCCATTGATACCCTGTTGCTCTTTTCTTCAGAGCATTTTCCACTTCTTCAATGGCATCCAGTTCACCTTGCGCAAAACACTCATAGAAATCACAGAAAGGTTCTTCACCCTTTTCTCCTCTTGTGAGATATGACTCCAGGGTATTGAAGTGTATCTTAAGTTTCCTCGCTATGCTTTTGTGTGTATCACCTTGTCGCACCCAATCTTTGATCTTGTCCAAGTATGGTGCGACATTAGTCTCGTACTTGGTTTTTCTTGCCATTAATTCAATATATATTTGTTAGTTATGCTGATTACCGTAGCAGGATCCGAAACACTCTGCCAGGATCCATTAACTTTTCTCCACACTTGTAGCTCTTGCCAGGCACCATTCACCTTCAAGTATGCTGTGTTGACTTCACCTCCACTTGCGGTAACTACAATAGTGTGGTCTGCAACTATATTTGTAATAGTATAACCGTAATATGTAGGTGCTGTGCCGTTCAGCGTAATAGCAACCTTGAACTGTAAAGTATCGTTGTTAGCGGCACTCGCATCATC
>AUXO018735464.1_pt1 | contig 15409 bp, 13 predicted proteins | sample 768731 | NCBI WGS metagenome assembly AUXO01 (sample SAMN02715735, study PRJNA202380) | gut metagenome | biome: sheep rumen | host: Ovis aries | place: New Zealand: Palmerston North
TGAGCCATAATCTCCCCACCTTATTTTACCAAAATAAAAACACCTTTTCGTGTCACTTATAAAATAACACAAAAGATGTTTTAAGTCAAATAATATTTACTATTTTTATTTTATTACCTCATAAAAAATGAATTTTGGGTTTGAGTTTCAACTGGATTACTTAATAAACCATTTTCTTCATGATACAAATAATCAAATCTTCCTGTTCTTAATCTTCTTATAAAGAAATATAATCCTACTAAAAACATTAGAATAGATACTATTTGAGCCATCTTCAATGAACCAAGCATTAAACTATCTTGTCTCATTCCTTCAATGATAAACCTACCAAACCCATACCACATACAGTATATTCCAAATATTTGACCAGTTTTTAAATACTTTCTCTTCCTATAGAAAATCATAACAACAAACCCAATAATACACCAAATTGACTCATATAAGAAAGTTGGTTGATAATAAGCACCATTAATATGCATACCATCAATTATAAATTGAGGTAAAAATAAAGATTTCAAAAACTCAAGTGAAGTAAGTGAACCATAAGCTTCCTGATTAAAGAAGTTCCCCCATCTACCAATTGCCTGTCCAATTATTAATCCAACTGAACATATATCTAACATTTTTAAAGTATTAATTTTTTTCCTATGTGTGAAAGAAAGTAAATACAATCCTCCAAAAATGATAGCGCCATGAATAGCAAGACCACCATTCCATATTTCTAATATTTCAAAGAAATTTTTAGAGTAATAATTCCAATTAAACAAAACATAATAAAGCCTAGCTCCAATTATCGCTATAATAATAGTATAAAATATCAAATTAGTCATTGTATCTTCACTTATTTTATGTCTTTTGGCTTCTGTATAAACTAAGTACATACCAATAATCATTCCGAACATTATACAAACTGAATACCAATATATTTGTATAAATCCAAAATCAAATAATACCTTATTCATTTTTTACTTGCCCTCCTAATTATCGGTTCTATTATTAATTTTTCAATTAACAAATTTAAAAGCGCAAGAACAATCGAAATAACAAATAATGCCCAAATATCAGTAAAATCTAGTTTTGGTCCCATTATCCAATCTGTTAATTTTAGCAAAAAAGTATTTATAACAAAATAGAACAATCCAAATGTTATACCTGTTATCGGTGTAGCAATAGTAACTAAAATCGGTTTTAGAACCTTCTCAAGAACATAAATAACTACAATTGCTAAAAATGCATAAAGTATTTTATTATTCCTATCAAGAAAAAAACTATCAAACATACTCTCAACTGCCATAAATGCAGCTGTATATAAAACAGAATATAATACAAATTCTAATAATAAATTGATTCTTCCTTTTGTAACTAATTTCATTAAATCCTCCGTTATAATATTTTCTTTAGAAATTCTCCTGTGAATGAATTTTTATTTTTACTAACTTCAAGAGGAGTTCCCAAAGCAACTACACTACCACCATTATCTCCTCCTAAAGGTCCTATATCTATTATGTAATCAGCACATTTTATCATATCGAGATTATGCTCAATTACAATTACTGTATCTTTATTATCTACTATTTTTTGAATAATTGCAAGTAATCTCTTTATATCTGCTGAATGAAGTCCTGTTGTAGGTTCATCCATAATAAATAATGTTTTGCCAGTTGCTTTCTTTTGTAGCTCTTTTGCTAACTTAACACGACCAGCTTCTCCCCCTGACAATGTAGTAGCACTTTGCCCAAGCTGTAAATATCCAATTCCAACATCTTCTAATACTTGAAGTTTTGCTTTAATTTTAGGAACATTCTCAAAAAATTCTAAAGCTTCACTTACTCTCATTTCTAAAACTTCAGCAATATTCTTCCCTTTATATTTTATGTTCAACGTTTCACTATTATAACGAGTTCCATGACATACTTCACACGGAACATATACATCAGGTAAAAAATGCATCTCTATTTTCTTAACTCCATCCCCTCGACATGCTTCACATCTTCCACCTTTTACATTAAATGAAAATCGATTCTTTTCAAAACCATATATCTTTGCTTCTTTCGTATTAGTAAACAAATCTCTTATATCATCAAAAACTCCTGTATATGTAGCAGGATTACTTCTTGGAGTTCTTCCAATAGGGTTTTGAGTAATCTCAACTATTTTATCAATATTCTCAAGTCCTTTAATTTTCTTATGCTTTCCCACTACAACTTTAGATTTATAGACATGTTTCATAGCAGCATTTGAAAGTATTCTCATAACTAAACTACTTTTCCCACTTCCAGATACACCTGTAACACAAGTATATGTACCAAGAGGAAATTTAACATCAATATTTTTTAAATTATTTTCAGATGCTCCCAATACTTCAATAAATTTTCCATTACCTTTTCTTCTTTTTTCAGGAACCTCTATCTTTTCTTTTCCACTTAAATATCTTCCAGTAATACTATCTTCTACTTTCATAACTTCTTCTGGAGTACCAGCAGCCATTACATATCCACCTTCACTACCAGCTTTAGGTCCAATATCAACCAAATAATCTGCAGCAAGCATAGTATCTGTATCATGTTCTACAACTATTAATGTATTACCAAGATCTCTCATCTCTTTTAAGGAATTAATAAGTCTTTCATTATCACGCTGATGAAGTCCAATACTAGGCTCATCAAGAACATACAATACGCCAGTTAATCTAGAGCCAATTTGAGTTGCTAGTCTTATTCTTTGAAGTTCACCACCAGACAAAGTTCCAGCCATTCTACTAAGTGTTAAATATTCAAGTCCAACATTTGACAAAAAATTAAGCCTACTCTTTATTTCTTTAATAAGTAAATCAGATATTGATTGTTGCTCTTTAGTTAGTTTTAAATTATCAAAAAATTTAATGATTTTATCAATACTCATTGATGTAAGTTCAAATATATTTTTACCATTTACATAAACAGATAAAGCATCATCATTAAGCCTTGCTCCGTGACATGTTTCACAAACACTTTCAATCATATAATTTTCAAGCCATTCTCTAATCCATGAACTACTAGTTTCCATATAACGTCTTTCAAGATTATTAATAACTCCCTCATAAAAGTCAACTTGATTGGTAACATTACCACTTCTTGAAGTATAATTAAATTTTATAGGAACATCACTACCATAAAAGATTAAATCTTGTTCTTTGTTACTAAGTTTTTTAAAAGGTTTAGTAGTACTAATTTTATAATGCTTACACATACATTCTAATCTTTTATAATATATGTTATCAGTATCATCTCCAAGTGTAACTATAGCACCTTCTTCAAGTGATTTATCCTTATCTGGCACTACCAAATCTTTATCAATTGAAAGTTTAATACCAAGTCCCTTACAATCAGGGCAAGCACAATAAGGAGCATTAAAACTAAACATTCTAGGTTCAAGTTCTGGAAGAGAAAATTCACAATAAGGACATGCATATAGCTCTGAAAACAATAATTCTTTATCTCCCAAAATATCAATAATTACTTTTCCTTTTGACAACTTACAAGCAGCTTCCAAAGACTCAAAAAGTCTTCCTCTAATTCCATCTTTAATTACCAAACGATCCATAACAACATCAATATTATCTTTTATATTCTTCTCAAAAGAAATATCTTCTGTTAATTCGTGCATTTCTCCATTAACTCTAATTCTAGCATATCCATCAGCTCTTAATTTATCTAATAACTCCTTATGTGTACCTTTCTCACCATGAACAACAGGTGACATAATAACCATTTTTGTTCCTTCTTGGTATTCAAGTAACTTATTAGCCATTTCTTCAATACTTTGACCCTTTATAGGTATATGATGATTAGGGCAAATAGGAGTTCCAATTCTTGCATATAAAAGTCTGAAATAATCATATATTTCTGTTACTGTTCCAACAGTACTTCTTGGATTATTGCTAGTTGTTTTTTGATCAATACTTATAGATGGAGAAAGTCCTTCAATTGAATCTACATCAGGTTTCTCTGTTCCACCTAAAAACTGTCTAGCATAACTAGATAAACTTTCAACATATCTTCTTTGTCCTTCAGCGTATATAGTATCAAAAGCTAAACTACTTTTTCCACTTCCAGAAACACCTGTCATTACAATTAATTTATTCTTAGGTAAAGTTAAATTAATATTCTTTAAATTATTTTCTCTAGCACCTTTTATAATTATTTCATCCATTAATAACACCTCACTAAATTTGCTACTATATAATAGCACATTTTTTTATAAAAAGAAAAAGAAAATTCATTAATTATTCTAAATGCAATATAATAAATTATTCAAAAAAAGAAATAGATTTTTATTTTTTCATAAATCTATTTCTAAAATTACATTTCTTACACAAATCACAATAAGATTTATTATTTTTGAAACCATCAATAATATCCTTAACAAGTTTTTTATTTAATATCTCTGATAAATCTTCTTCAAATATATTTCCAAGATTTATTTCCCCAGTTGAATCTAAACAGCAAGGAACAACTACTCCATTAGATAGAATTCCAATATGGCTATCAAGCCCATAGCAAAAAGAATTAATTGAATCTCCATTATAATCTTCTGGCCAGATAAATAAGTTTTCTTTATTAACAAAAATGTTAATATCTATCTTAATAGAGCTATCATTTCTAAGTTTTTCACAAATTCCTTGGTCTAATTTGTAATAATTTATTATTTTATTAACAATATCTGTGGATTTTTTATCTAATTTATAATTATTAAGAGTCCATATTCTATAACTTATAAACATTTTTGTGGATAAAAGTTTACAAGTTTCAAATACATCATCAAAGTAATTAACATATTCATTTTCAGAGTGCAATGATATATTTATTTGTCTAATTGATATGTGATTATTAAGTATATTATACTTTTCTTTTAATAAAGTTCCATTAGTAGTAATATTTACTTTTATTTGTTCTCTATCACATATGTTAAGAGCTTCATTTAAATCTTTATAAAGAAGTGGTTCACCTTTTACATGAAGATAAATATAATCAGTATATGGTTTAATTTTTTTAATTACGTTATTAAACTCGTCAATACTCATCGATCTAGGAGGTAATTTACTACTACCACAAAAAGAACATTTTAAATTACATATATTAGTTATTTCTACATATATTTTTTTAAATCTTTTCTTCATATTATTTAGCTTTTAATTCGAATAAAATATCGCGAAGTTCCATAGCACGTTCAAAATCCAAATTCTTAGCAGCTTCTCTCATTTCTTGTTCAATTTCTTCAATATTTAATTCTTTTTCTTTCTTACTTACTTTTATATTAGACTTTTTACTATTCTTTAAATCATCAACATTACTAATTAAATCTCTAATATCTTTAATAATTGTCTTCGGTATTATTCCATGTTCTTCATTATATTTTTCTTGAATTGCACGACGTCTAGATGTTTCATCAATCGCTTTTTGCATAGATTCAGTAATTTTATCAGCATACATAATACATTTACCATTAGAGTTTCTTGCACATCTACCTATAGTCTGTATTAAACTTCTCTCACTTCTTAAGAATCCTTCTTTATCAGCATCAAGGATGGCAATTAAACTAACTTCAGGTATATCAATTCCTTCACGTAATAAGTTTATTCCAACAATACAATCATATTTGCCAAGTCTTAAATCACGTATAATTCTTAGTCTTTCAAGTGTTTTTACCTCAGTATGTAAATATGCAACTTTTATATCAATATCTTTTAAATAGTTAGTTAATTCTTCAGCCATTCTAATAGTAAGTGTAGTAATCAATACTCTTTCGTTCTTTTCTATTCTATCTTTTATTTCTCCAACCAAGTCTTCTATTTGCCCAGTTGATCCTCTTACTTCAATTAATGGATCCAAAAGTCCTGTAGGTCTTATTATCTGTTCAACAAATGTATTATTTGTATGTAACAATTCATAATCTCCTGGAGTTGCAGAAACATATATCGCTTGATTAACTTTACTTTCAAATTCTTCAAACTTTAAAGGTCTATTATCAAGAGCACTTGGAAGTCTAAATCCATATTCAACTAAATTCATTTTCCTTGCTCTATCACCATTATACATTCCTCTAACTTGTGGAAGAGTTACATGAGATTCATCAACAATAAGCAAATAATCATCAGGGAAGAAATCCATAAGTGTAGTTGGTGTTTCACCCTCACCTCTTAATGCCATGTGCCTAGAATAGTTTTCAACACCACTACAAAAACCAGTTTCACTTAACATCTCTAAATCATAATTGGTTCTTTCTTCAATACGTTGCGCTTCTAATAACTTATTATTCTCTTTAAAATATTTAACTCGCTCAATACATTCATTTTTTATTCTTTTCATTGCTTCTTGTAGTTTTTCATCACTTGTGACGAACAAACTTGCTGGAAATATAGAAACATTTTTCTTATTTACCTTAACAGCGCCAGTTAAAGTATCAATTTCACTAATTCTATCTATTTCATCACCAAAAAATTCTATTCTAATACCATTATTTCTCTCGCTAGCAGGAATTACTTCAACAATATCCCCACGGACTCTAAAAGTTCCACGTTTAAAATCTATATCATTTCTTTCATAAAGCATATCGACAAGTTTATTCAAAACACAATTTCTATCTACTGTATCACCAACAGTTAAAGTAAGCATTTTATCCTTGTATTCTTCAGGTTCACCAATACCATAAATACAAGAAACAGAAGCCACAACTATTGTATCCTTCCTTGTAAGTAAACTACTTGCAGCAGCATGACGTAACTCATCTATTTCATCATTTATTGATGAATCTTTTTCTATGTAAGTATCAGTACTTGGCACATAAGCTTCAGGCTGATAATAATCATAATATGATACAAAATACTCAACTCTATTATCAGGAAATAACTCCTTAAATTCAGCATACAATTGTCCTGCTAATGTTTTATTGTGAGCAAGAATTAAAGTAGGTTTATTAACGCTAGCAATAACATTTGCCATAGTAAAAGTTTTTCCAGTTCCAGTAGCACCCAATAATACTTGATGCTTTTTCCCTTCATTAATTCCTTTAACAAGTTCTTCTATTGCCTTTGGTTGATCACCATTTGGTTGATATTTACTTACTAATTTAAACATAATACTACCTCCAACAATTAAAATTCATGAATATATTATCATAACAAAGAAAATTATAAAACTATTTTTTAATTCCTTTTTATTTCCTTTAATTTATCATACTGCTTGTACATATATTGAACACTATTTTCCAAAAAATAATAATGAAAAATATATGGTACTAATAGACAAACAAACAAAATAAGTAAAATCATAAGTTCAATGCTAAAATTGTTTAATAACTCAAATAAAGTGATAAGAGTCATAAGAGAAAAAAGTATAGTAACAAGTAGATGAATAAGCCTCTCATGCATAAAAAAATTAATTTTATCTAAATGTGTTTCAATAACTTCATCAATATCATTTATATTTTTTTCCTTAATATAAAAATCAATACCTTTAATATAATCTTTCATATAATTTTTCATTTATCCTCCTATTAGATATTACTATTCTAACAATAATAAAAATATTTCTCAATTTATATTTTAACATTTTAAAGATTATGATATAATTTATTAGAATAGATGGGGTATATTTATGATTAAATTAACAGTAGTTATTTTAGGTAAAAACATTGATAAAAAAGAAGATAAAGATATTGAATTCATTTATAGCAACGGAACTAATATATTAAATGATATTGAAAATGCTCAAGGAAAATATATAACATTTATAAAAGAAGAAGATACAATATCTAAAAATTATTTAAAAACTATATATGAAAAATGTAAAAATGATTTTGATTGTTGCTTTATCAATTACGATATTAAATATAATTATAAAAATAAAATTAAAATATTGACCAATAAAAATGAATTAAAAAATAATAAGCCATATTATGGAGAATATATTTGGAGTTTTATTTTAAAAAAGAATAAATTAGAAAAATTATTAAGTACGAATACTCAAATGAAATTTAATAAAATGGTTGATGAAGAATTTAAAAAAGTAGATGCCATTGGAGAATTAATTTATTTTCATAATCCCGATGGAAATAGAATTATTAAGAATTTCCAATTTCAAGATACTAAAAGAAATGAATATTATAAAAATATTATCTATATCGGAAATGGATGTAACGGATTATTTAATGGTTATATAAGTTGGATAAATAATATTGGAAGATGTTTTGACAACTATGATTTAGTTTTTTTATATGATGAGATAAATACAAAAACATTAAATAATTTTCTAAATCATTATAAATGTATTAAAAGAAGTAATAATGTCAATTATGTTTGTGATAGATTATTAACTACTTATTCAGATTACTATTATCCAAAAAATATATTTACTCTAGAAAGTAATTATTTGTTTATTCATGGAAATATGAGTGATTATGAAAATGTAAGAAGATACTATGATGATATTTATACAAAGTATGTTGCAGTTTCAAAAATAGCAGCCAAAAAAGCTAAAGGATATTTTCCTACTAAAAAAATAGATTATGTTATAAACCCATTTAAATTAGATAATAAGTTAGCAAAACCTCATTTGAGATTAACATCAGCATTTAGATATAGTGACGTAAAAAGACCTGATAGAGTTGAATTAATGGCTAGATTAATGACAGAAATGAATATTCCATATACATGGGAATTATTTACAGATCAAAAAGAGAATACCAATGTTGATGGACTAATTTATAGAAAAAGAGTAGATAATCCAATACCATATGTAAAAGATAGCGACTACTTTGTACTATTAAGTGATAGTGAAGCAATGCCTTATTGCATACTTGAATCACTTGCAGTTAATACCAAAGTAGTAGTTACTCCGCTCGAAGCATATGATGAACTAGGAATTATAAATAAAGACAATGGATTTATAATCCCATTTGAATATTTTGATGAAAAAGACCATACAAAATTAAAAGAAGTAATAATGCAAATGTATGAACAAAAAGATAAAAAAGTAAAATACAACATCGATGAAAACTTATGGAAAGGATACAAAGATATATTAAAAAAATAAAAAGGTAACAATTCTGCTACCTTTTTTTCTATCTTGAACTCCAAGAATTATATAATCCTTTTGGAAATGTAATTAAATTTCTTGGATTATACCCACTTCTTAGCCTTCCTTTAGCATAATTAACATACCTTGACCAAGATGAACAATTAGAATCAGTAGGATTATATAATCTACATGAGAATATCTCTAGGTGTAAATGTACACCAAAGGCATATCCTGTATCACCCATATATCCAATATATTGTTCACTAGTAACATTTTTACCAACATATAAACCTGGAGCATAAGAACTCATGTGTACATATAATGAGGTATAGTATTTATGATCATTAGTATTATAATGTTCAATTGTTAAACAAAGTGCACCATAAGAATCTCTATAAATTGAAGTAATTGTACCATTTGCTATAGGATATATCTTTTCACGTCGCCCATTTTTACTTCCTACATCAACTGCTCTATGTGTATAAGAAGCACCATAATAGGCTTCTTGAGTTATATATCCAGTTTGAGTCGGCCTTCTAAATACTCCCGAACCTCCTGTAACAGCACAATCAACACCAATTACATCATTTGTTTTACAACCTAATTTCTTATACATGTTAACTTGTTCTTCATAAATTTTTATTTGTTTCTCAATATCAATTCCTCCAGATGTCAAAGATTCTTTTTTTTCACCTAAAGAAACAATATTGCTCTCAAGTTCTTTCTGAGTAGAAGATATTTTTTCTTTTCTTACGTCTATTTCTTGCTGTCTCTTTTCATTATCCTTTATCATTTGTTCCATTTCACTGATTGTCTTAGTATTATAATCAACTATCTCTTTAACTACATAACTTCTATTTATTAATTCAACAACAGAAGTAGCTTTAAATATATAATCTAAATATACATTTCTTCCACTTGATAATTGCATATATTCAAGAATTTGCTTAGATTGGTCTAGTTTCTTTTTTATATCAGTCTCATATGTTTCAATTTCTTGTGTAAGAGTTTTGACTTCTTCAGTTAATGCAAGCGTTTCATTAGTTAAACTACTTATTCTATTTCTAGAACTATTTATTTCACTTTCTGTCTTATTTATTGCTTGTTGATTTGCACGTGCTTCACTTTTATATTCTGCAAGTTTTTCTTCGTAATATCCAAGTGTATCTTTTCTTGCTGCTGTAGCATGTGGAAATGTCGAATATACTAGAATCAAAATAAGTAATACAGTAATTATCTTACTTCCTCTATTATTCATCATACTTTTAAATACTTCCTTACTGCTCTACTACTACCAAACATACCAACAATTACACCAATAACTACTACTATTAAAGATACAAAATATATAAAAGGTTCTGGTTGAATAAATTCTAACCAAAATGTCATTAAGTGCCCATTATCCAATCTTTCATAAAATGCACGATAACCAAATATAATAGCAAGTACCGGAATAATAGATCCAAGAAATCCTATTATAAATCCTTCAATTATAAATGGATTCTTAATTGTTAAATTACTAGCACCAACAACTCTCATAATAGAAATTTCCCTTTTTCTTGAGAATATTGTTAGTTTAATTGTATTAACAATTAAAAATACTGTAACAATAATCAATACTATTGCAACACCAAATCCTATTTTACCAGCAACATCAAACATACTAATCATTTTAGTAATTGTTTCATCACCAAAATCAGCAGTATCAACCATCTTTAAAGAGTTAATATCATCTCTAGTTTCTTTAAGTTTCTTAACATCAAGAACATTTATATCATACCTATAATGAAAAACCTCTTCGTCATTATCAATCAAGGACGCTACACTAGATAAAAAATCATTCTCAGCCATAAGTCCTTCTTTTCTTTCCTTAGGCGTTTGCATTGTCCACTCTTTATTGACATTTTCCATCTTATTTAATGCATCTTCAAATTCTTTTATATCATCTTCCGTGGCACCAAGCGTTAAATAAGTAACAATCGTAACATTCTCTCCAGCATTATTTGAAAAGTTTTCTACATTAAATGCAACAAGTAATGCTAAAGCTACAACTATTAATGTAATACTTATACAAGAAATTGAAGCAAGAGCTAATGAAAAATTTCTTTTAACACTTTTAAAAGCATCACGAACGCCATTTTTAATCATTCTAAATAGCTTCATTATCGTACTTCCCTTCCTCGTAATCTTTTACTATTCTTCCCTGTTTAATAGCAATTACTCTTTTTTTAAATTTATTAACAATTTCTTTATCATGAGTTGCCATTATTACAGTTGTACCAGTAGTTTTATTAATTTCTTCTAGAACTTTAACAATTTCTAAACTCATCTTAGGATCCAAATTTCCCGTAGGCTCATCACAAAGAATTAATTTAGGATCATTAACTATTGCTCTTGCTATAGCTACCCTTTGTTGTTCCCCTCCAGAAAGTTCATCTGGATAGTTTCTAGTTTTTCCCTTAAGACCAACAAGTTCTAAAGCTCTTAAAGTTTTAACTCTAATCTCATTACTCTTTGTTCCAATTGCTTCAAGCGCAAAAGCGACATTCTCATAAACTGTTAATTTAGGAAGTAATCTATAATCTTGAAAAACTATACCAAGTTTTCTTCTTAATTTATAAACTCTACTATTTCTTAATTTAGCAACGTTAACACCACCAACATTAATCTCTCCCTTAGTTGGCTTTTCTTCTCTATATAACATTTTTATTAAAGTTGATTTACCACTTCCAGACCCACCAATAATAAAAACAAATTCTCCCTTTTTAATTTTCAAATCTAAATCATAAATAGCAGTAACTCCATTCTTGTATTTTTTGTTAACACCTGTTAACGTAATAAGTTCAGACAATAAAATCACCTCTATTCTCATTGTTAATTATAACACATTAGTTTTAAAAATACTACGATAATAGTAAATTTCATATATTTTCAAATCTTTTTTGTATTTATTTATAAAAATCAAAAAAAAGAAAAACATTAACAGTTTTCCTTTAAAAAATAATATTTAAAAAAATGTAATTTTAATAATAGATTATTAAATGTAAAATCATTAAAATATAACAAATAGTTTTAGGTATCATTAATACACCTATCCTTTTATTTCTTTTACCAAAAAGAGCAACTGGAATATAAAACAAGAAACTAAACAAAATTAGTATTCCAAAGTAAACAAAAGAATTTTGAAAGGCAAATAATAATCCTATAATTCCTAACAATAAGAAAGGAATATTTCTAATATACGCCATTGTTTGATTACCTTCTTTATTATACCAATTATTCTGAGGCAATAAACAAATTATTATCCTTATAATTACTAGTAATGTAACTATAGTCCCAAGATCAAAATCATTAAATAATCCATTAAACATCTCCTTAAATATTATGATAACACCAGTATACGGGCTACTTCCATCAATTGAATATATTTCAAAAAAATAAATAAATAAAAGATAAAAAATAGTCATAGTAATAGAAGATATTTGACTACCAAGGCCAAGATAAAATTCACTGTTCTTAAAATCTCCTTTAATATTTTTAACTACTCTTGGTATTAAATGAAATGAATCACCTACACCTAATAATAAAGTCATAATTAATATATAATAATTATTTTTAAAAGCAAGAATAATCGAAGCAATAATAATAAACAAAAGATATATTATTATAAATATTGTTTCTCCCATTTCTTTTCCTTTTTTATTCAACATATCATCTCCAACTTAATAATAAGTATAATCACTATATTATTCTTTTAACATTTTTGCTCTTTCTATAAGTTTTATCATATAACCATTTTTAATCATTCTATCAATAGAGCCTTCTGACATTCTTTCAATATTAAATATCCTTAAAATTAAATATGAAACTCTTCCAATATCTAAATTGTCAAAATCATATTTATTAAAATCTTCATCAAAAAATTCAGGATAATTATCTCTATTATAATATTTCTCATTAATATAATTATGCCCTATTAAGAATTTAGGTATATTAAATACTCTCATATCATAACTTAATCCGCCTAAATAGTAAGCTTTCTGTCCATCTTTCAAAACTGTATAACCTGGATCAGGCATAACATATATAGCTTCTTTATAATCTTTTTTTAAATAATTAATAATATCATCTATTGAACTAAATTCACTACATTCTTCTTTTTTATATTCATTATTCATTTTTTCTTGCTGTTCAATTGCACTTTTAAATTCATCAGATGTATATGCACATAATAAAACATCTACATCGTAATCTTCAATCATAAACTTATTATATGCCTTAATACAATATTTAGTTGAAATAGCAGCCGGATTTTCTAAATCACCACTAAATATTCCAGAACTAATAAGTGGAAATGCTATCGAATGATAATTATTGTTTTTCAGTTCTATCAAAGAATTGTAATACGCATCACATAATTCTCCGAATGCTTCTGGTGTTTTACCAAAATCAGGACCAACCGCATGAATTATGATTTTAGAATTTTTTAAATTAAATGAAGGTGTTGTAATTACCGATCCATCTCTTATAGGCAAATTATATTTCTGGCAAGCATTATTTAACTCTTCCCCAGCTTCAATTAAAATTGCACGGGCTAATCCTCCACCATGTATCATATATCCATTTGCAGGATTAACTATTGCATCAACATTTTGATTAAGGCAAGAATCATTTATTATTTTAAAACTGCTCATATCTATCTCTCCTTAATAATATACTATTATTTACTATAATTATTTTGTAAATTGCCATAAGTTCTTTTTTCACCTATCTCAGTATAACTACCACCTAGTTCGTATATTGAATTTGGAACACATTCCAATCCATTTAAAAAATCACTATATTGTTCATCTGTTAATGTATATAAGCCAACAAAACTTTGTTCAATATTATCACTTTCTACTAAAGTAGGATTTTCAATATCAAACAAAATATGTTTTGTCGGATAATCACAACTCTCTTTATTTAACATTATAAATGCATGAGGTTCTGGTTCGGTTGAATTTGTTGTAAGATAAGACAAAGTTAATACTGGTTCTCTAGTAATGTAACCCATTGAAAATAATCTTTCTAAAATTGTATAGGCAGCAATTGACTTTTCACTACACCTAGAAATATTCTTCCCTTTTAAAGAAGATAATTTTGTACCAATAATCATTCCATCTTCATCTACAACCAAATTATTATCATAAGTTTGTTGCCTTGATTTATCATTTACAATAGATGAAGAATAATATTTTCTAACTTCATTACTAACTTTTGTTAAAAGAGAAACTAAATTTTTGTCATCTTTTAAACTATCAGCAATATTATACATTTCATCTATAAAATCTTTATCAATAATAATTGTACCAAACCCTACTAATGTATTTTCAAACATACATCCATCTTCAATTTTATCTTTTATAAGTGCTGGCATTCCATCCCAGTTTCTTTCTATCCTTTGCATAATCTATTTACTCCTTTTTTTATATAATTATATATATAAATTACAAATCATCTTCACTATAGTAATCTTCTTCATCTAGTTCTTCTTCTTCAAAATTCCAAGGATTATATTCCCCTCGTTTAACAAGTTCTTTTTGCCAATCTTCCAATCCATATTCATCTAATTCTTCATCACTATACTCAGAACCATTAGGCTCTATTTCATTTACTATGTTATTCTCACTTAAGAATTCTGCATCACTATCATCATTATTCACTTTTGACATAATGTTATAAATAAGACTGTATAAATAAGAATATATTTTAATTATATTTTCTAAATTAATAGCAAGTATATCTTCATAATTTAAATGATTCACAATCTCTTCTATATATATAATACGACTATCATATTTATGAACAAAAGAATTGTATAATTTAACTTTATAATTAGACAAAGTATTTTTATTATTCTCTATAAAATTATCAAAATTATGAATAACTATTTTAGTTTTTTTTAAATAATCTTCAATTTCTCTAATTAGTATTGCTTTATTATTGCTACATTTTATTTTATATAATAATGCATATATATGCTTACAATTACTATTTTTATCTTCAAAATATGGACAAGTACAACTCATATGAACAATCTTATCACTATTATCTTGAAAAGTAATAGATACTTCATAATCATCTGTTCCTGAAACAACACAAGAATATTTATTACCGTCCTCATTATAATTTTTGATTTTACAATAATCAAAATATCTTTCTCCTCTTTGTCTTATTTTAAGTGGAAAAATACTATTATAAATACTTTTATCAAATAAATGTGACTCTTCCTGTATATTAGAATAATTTCTTTTAAAAGATTTTTTATTTTTTTCCTGCCATTCATCTCCAAAATGCCTATTCATAAAACT
>AUXO018530228.1_pt1 | contig 15406 bp, 18 predicted proteins | sample 768731 | NCBI WGS metagenome assembly AUXO01 (sample SAMN02715735, study PRJNA202380) | gut metagenome | biome: sheep rumen | host: Ovis aries | place: New Zealand: Palmerston North
AAATAAGTCAAAATTCTTCTTTGTATACAAATACAAAATTAATTGCAAATAGATATCCATCAATTCCTTTCCCTAATGGCTGGAAAGCAAATATTCGCCGGTGTGGATTTCTCTAACTTCCACTTTTGAATTAAAATAATATTGACGGCAATTATAATACCGTAATGTGCCGTCAATGGAAGAAATAAAAGATATTATCCAACATTTTCCTGATTTTTCAACAATTCTTCAAGTTGAATGAAATCGTTAATGTTTTCGTTAATAATATTAAGTTGTGAGAAATTGAAGGAAAGAAAAACATTTTTATCCTTATCAATTTCAATTTTATTTACAAGCCCAAACAAAGTAGGTTTATCTATATTTTTCATTTCTAAAAACTGTCTTACGCTCTCGTTTAATCTTTCGCTGTCTTTGTCACTGTTAAGAAGCTTTTGTTGTTGTGCCTGTCCTATTCTCTCTTGAAGATTGTTAGCCCTTAATTTAAGTTGTTCCCTTTCTTCAATATGGCGTTGTGATATACGAATAAAATCGTCCTCTGGCAACAGTTTATTAAGTCTGTCCTCGTAAAGTTGGTCTAATTTAGATGTTGACTGCTCAATTTGTTTATTCACAGCATCAAGCTGTTTTTTTAATGAACTCAACATATCTACAGCCTTATTGCTGTATCGTTGATATGTTTCTTCCAACTTTTCTTTATCTGTGTAAATTTGACAAATCTGCCTTACAACATCCAACATCTTTTTCTCAAATTTATAATAGTTGAGATTTCGTGCATAGCACCCTCTCTTTTTGCTATCACTATCGACAATATAAGGAATTTTAGGATTATTGCTTTTGTGTTCTTTTTTTAATACAACTTGTAGTTGTCGTCCGCAATGTTTACAATACAATACACCCTTAAGCAAATAATCATACTGCTTCGCTGAAACCTTCGCTTGTTTTTCTTTAATAGTTAGAGCCTTATTGAAAGTCTCTTTGTCGATAATAGCTTCGTGAGTATTCTCAACTCTTATTTGTTGAGATTTATCAACGCTTCTTAATTTTTTAACTTTATATGAAATGACAGTCTTTTTGTTCTGAATAGTGTTGCCGATATAAACCTCGTTTACGACAATAGCACATACCGTCGTTGTGTTCCATAAGTACGGTGTTTCTTCATCCGCTACACATCCTGTCATTCTATATCCTCGTGGACTTAAATAATGCTTGCTGTTAAGATATTTAACTATCTTCTTGCTGCCGTTACCACTTATGTACATATCAAATATTTTTCTGACAATATCTGCAACTCTTTCATCAATAACTAAATGATTTTTTTGAAACAAGTCTTTTTTATATCCGATAAGCAGGTGTGCTACACATATATTCTCCCTGCTTTTGTTTTTCTTTAAAAACGCTTCTGATTTTCTTTGAAATATCTTTAGCGTACATATCATTTAGTATTGCTTTAAACGGTGTAATATCGTTGCTTGAAGCATCAGTGTATGTATCTACACCGTCAAGAATAGAAACATATCTAATTTGTCTTTCGGGAAAGTAGTTTTCAATGTAATATCCTGTTTTGATATAATCCCTTCCTAATCTTGACAAATCTTTTGTTACAACCATATTTATCTTGCCTTTTTCTATATCTTGCAAGAGCTTGTTAAAACCTGCACGGTCAAATGTAGTACCTGATACACCGTCGTCAACATATTCATCAACAAGTGTAAGCTTATTTTCTTCTAAATATCTTGTTATAATTTTTCGTTGGTTTGAGATACTCTCGCTTTCCTGCTTGTCGCCGTCCTCTCTTGATAATCGTATATACATACCAACTTTATATTCTTTTTGGATTAACTGATACACTAATCCCCCTTTCCCATAACAATATTCATTGTCTATATTTTATCACGTTTGTTATTGTTATGTCGAGGTATTTCTAAATTTTTTTCATCTTTTTTATACTGACCGAGAAAGTCAGTATATGACTTGCACATAATATCAGTTAACGGCTCTGCATTTGTATCAAATTTACAATATATTTTAAAATTATCTTCCATAATACTCACCTTTTAAATAATATGTACTTCATTTCTTTTTATGTTTTTTATTATTTTGAACAAGAAGCTTGTCAGCTTCCTTTACTGCAAAGCGTGGTCGAATAGCCCTCATAAGCTCAATCATTTGATACCCAAAGTCAGAAGCATCTTCATTTGGATGTAAATGATTATATACAAGCATTGCATATGACACAGCATATTGCTTTGTTATGTTTTGATTTTGTTCCAACTTTCGTTTATCAATTTTTTTGTTATTTTTTATCATTCAAATCACCTTCCGTAGTCATTTGTCTAAATAAATTTATATAGACCGCAACTGAGTTGTGAACTCACATAAGGATTTGCCCCTTCTACGCTCGTTTACGTAGCAACATTATTAGTGTTGAAGTATCATTATCCTCGCTTCAAGTCCTCGCCAACACGGACTGCACAAAGTCCGCTTTTTCGCTCGTTATATTTGCTATTTGATGCTTATTAATAAAACACAGCATCAACATTCAACTTCTTGCGGCTCGTTGAAACGATTTAGTGTTGCGGTCTATTGTTATGACATTCTTCTTAACAAAGAACGTATTTGTCAAAGTTCAAATAAATTTCAATTCAGAGTAATATATTTATTACTCTACTAATAAACACAACGACAAATTTCAAAGTGTGCGTTTAAATTTTAAATTTATAAAAACTTTTTAACATTCGCTCAACCACTGCATCATAACAGTCGGCTTTATTCATTATTTCATATTCATTCATCAAGTAGTAAATAAAGTAGTTGTAATGCTCAATAATTTTTTGAGCGGCCTGTATATTGCCGTCTTTTGCTTTAATTAATTCATCAATTAACATAGTTTATTCCCCCATTTTCTTATTAATTTCTTTAATGGTATCATTATAAATATGTCTTATTCTGCTATCGCTTTTATTCATTAATTTTGCAATTTCTTTTGAGTTCATCTTGTTAAGAACTTTAAGTTCCAAGATTTCTTTTTGTTCTTGTGTCAATTTTGAAACGATAGAATAAAGCTTTTCGTTTTCAAAATAATCTTCAAGATTGTTTGTTAAAGAAAACAAAAAAGGCACAGATATATCATTTTCTTGCGTAAGAGCTTCAAACGATATTTCTCTGTGCATTTTTCTTGTTTCATATTTTTTGTAATTAATAATAGTGTTCTTGATTGTTTTTTTGACATAAGTATCAAACTGTTTGTTTAATGCTTCTTTGTTCATATGCTCACCCCCTTTCCTTATCGGATTTCGGGAATGAGGTTTAATCCTTTGTATATAAAAACATTTGCCGTTTGGCACTCTGCCTTTATCCCAAAGTATTATATCGTTATAACACAATCAAAAATACACTCATACACATACGCATTAGTATGTATAAATAAGGAAAGGGCGTAGACATCGCTGCCTACGCCCCAAAACAAATGAAAAAGAAAGTCGTGGTTGAGAGTAAAAAGAGTTATATATTAAATTGTAGTACGACTTTCTTTTATTTAACTATATACAAAGGGCAAACAACTTAGTGTAGGACAAAAAACAATAAGGATATGTTATTTGCCCTTTTGTAATTAATCTATTTCAAAATCAATATCAATATTTATTTTGTGGGTCTTGTGAGTGTTTCTTGTTTTGTGCGGTGGTGTGGTTTTTATCAACTCACCCTTTTCATTTATACGATATGTTTCCATAGCTTCTTTAGCGAGGTCAGGCTCGTCCAACAACTCGTATTGATAAATGAACTTACCGCTATGTATTTGAATTTTATATATTTTAAGATACCCTGTATCTTTTAACTCTTTCCAAACTTTGTCAAAATTGTCTCTGCCTTCTTTACAATTTGTCATTAAAAAAGACTTATACAGTTCAAAGTTTGGTATTGATAAATAATAATTAATAATAGCGTATAGTCCTTTTGCTTTTAACGAAATCTTGTTGTCTTGAAGGATGCTATTGCTAACTATTGTAAAGTTGTTTTTTTTGGCACGAAAAAGACCATTTGAATTTACTGAATTCATAAAATACTCCTTATGTTTTTTGCTTGTCCTACAATACTCATTGTAAACATTTTTCTTTAAAATGCAATATATAAAAGTCAGTTTTGTCACATTGCACAAATAAAGTTGTTTTAATGCTGTAAAATTTGGTGAGTTACCACATACGGATTTTCAGTATGTGGTTTGAAATTTCACCATATACTGATTTTCAGGGGGGTGGTTTCTCAGTATGTGGTTTTTCAGTATCTATAATAATATTATATAAATAATATAATTATTAATATGGAAGTAATCTCTATTATATATCACACCGCCGAACTTTTTAATGTGCGGATTTTATTATAAAAAATTAAAAGTTTGATTTTGTTGTACAGTATGTATACACTAAAAATATTTCTGATTATAAATGTAGCGTTGAAAAAACAGATATTCTTTTCTTATTAATGAATATATGCTATACCATTCTTCGTATACAGGTCTTATCCAATTCAAGTGAAACTTTATAAAAAGCGACATTCTTCTTTATTAATAAAAAAAGAAGTGGACTATTTTATTTGTCCACCTCTATAATTTAATCTTCCTGCATAATAATCTTCAACAAATTTTTCAAACTCTGCTTTTTCTTTTTTCGACATTTTGGTTTCATCCTTAAAGAAGCTTTGATATATTCCGTAACCCATTGATAGTGTTATTCCGATAATCTCTATTACAGTAACAATTATCTGCCATTGTGGGCTTAATGAAAAATACCAATTAGCCCAATAAACGCTTGCAAACAACATTTTATATCTCCTTTCACCCTTATTTACATCTTTCTACATTATATTACATTTTTAGTAATATGTCAATTCTATGTACACTCATATGTATATTCGTGGATATATCTTTCACTATGTATTTCGTATATTCTTATGAAAAGTGTTTAAATTAAGTTGTATTACAATATCAATACAATATTACGAAAGGAGACGGCATATGAGCGGATTATCATTTAGAAAAAAGAACGCCAAGAACTATGTTCAATTTACAACAAGATATGAAGAAGATTTAATGGCGAGAATAAGAGATATTCACGACAAAACAGGTTTATCTATTAATGAAATTATCAATAAGTGTGTAAGATATGCACTTGAAAGCACAACAATAGAAAAAGACAAAGAGAAGTAAAATTACTTCTCCTTTTCTTTGTGCTGCTCAATATTTTGTTGTTTTAATTCAGCAACATATTCGTCAAGTTGCGTTCCGTTTAGAGTTATTTCTTTTTCTAACGCCCCGTTTTCGCTTTTTTTGTAAATTTGATATATTGCATCATCAATAAGAAAAAGTGTGTTGTAGCCGTATTTGTGATTATATGTGGCTAATGTCTTATCAATCATTACATAGTAATCACAATAAGGCAAGTTAATACACCAATGCGTGTTGGTGCTGTTGGCATAATCAATTCTATTGTTTCCGACCTTGATATTGTGAATAAACGCATCAGATTTTAATAATTGTTGTTCTTTGAATAAGTCATACTGATATAATTCTTGTTGTAGGTCGTATACTTCACTTCGCAACTGATTAAAATGCTTACGAAGTTGTCCTGACGACTTTATAATCTCGTTTGCTTCGCTAATCGTAGTTATGCCAAGCTCATTACTTAACTGTTCATATAGTTTACACTCTGGCGGTAGCTCATATTCGCTGTCAAGAGACTTATAATACATAGCATAATCATAGGTAGATTTTAAACCGATGAACTCCTGTGCTTTTTCTATACGCTCTAACACAATCTTATTTTCATATTGTTCTTTAATAATTTTCCTGTTAGCATCCCTGATATTTTTTCGACAAGCACGGATTTTTAATTCTAAATCGTCAAAATTATTGATGCCGTTCTTTTCAAGTGTGTTAAGCATATCTGCTAACTGTTGACGACGTATATCTGCGATTTTTCTTGTTCTTTGAAATGTAGGGTATCTACCGCCCTTGATTGCTACGCTCGCTGTAAGTTGTAAAGAAATCTGCAACTCGTTATAATATTCAATATATTTTTCGTTGATTTTGTTCTCGGTAAACTTTCTGTTATATTTATAGTCATATTCAGGAACTTTACCATTAAAATACAGTCTCAGATTATCTTCGCTGTATTCATCACTTAAAGTTTTCAATCTGACAAAGCGTTCTTTACCTTGTGGTTTCACCGAAATATATTTACCGTATTTAATATCATAGCCTTTGTCAAATAGACCAATTATGAACTCATTGAAGGATGATGCTTTTAACTTCAATTCGTCCATATCAAGTATTACTTGTTGTTTCCAAGTCTGATGTTTGTATGTACGGTACATATCCACTTTTTTGCCATTAATTTTATATTTTATTTCAGGCATTATATAGCATCCGTATTCGGCTGCTATGGTGTCGCTTGTTCTTTGATACGCATATAAACCTTCCTTGTTATCTGAACGCTTGTCATTAAGCTTATGTCCGTCTAAGGCGACGGCGTTAAGGGCTATATGATTATGTATGTGTCCTCTGTCAATATGTGTAGTAACTACTGCCTGAAAGTTAGGATATAGCTCTTTGCATAGTTTTACGCCGATTTCGTTTGCTTGTTCGGGCGTTATATTATCAAGCGGACAGAAAGACTGAATAAGGTGATATGCAACTCTCGTTCCGCTATCATTTTTTAATGCGGTATTTACAAATTCTGTCTTTGCAAGGTCGGGGTTACAATTTATTCCTGTAATCAATAAACCGCCGTCAGTCTTTTCTTCGTCCATAATATAATCAAGCAGGTCGTCAGCCCTGCCGTGATGAACTAATCTTTTTGTGTATGGCATATTTTATCACTCTCCTTCTTATTTCGTCATTTGTCTAAATTTTTAAGTTGCCGTTTGGCTCGTTTTTTTGCGTTAATTTCATCTTTGTGTTTTTCATAATATCTCCGCTGCTTTTCTTTTGTTGCTTCGGGATGCTCTTTTCTGTATTTTGCATCGTACTCTTTTCGTGATTGCTTGACATCGGGTTTTGACCTGTGCAATTTCTGTCTTTTTAATATTGCATCCTTGTTGTTCTCATAATATATTTTACTTTTTTTTCTTAAAAGCTCACGATTGTTTTGTCTGTATAACGCAAAATAATCAGGATTATTTTCACAAAACCTCTTATAATAATATTGCTTTTTAAAGTTTTCAGGTAATATGCAATCCGTGTATGTACAGTTAAAGCAATCTAAATTACAGCAATCAGGCTCAAAAGGTAAATCGTTTATATCCTTTGGTGGATGTTTTTTTTTGTACCGTTCCTTTTGTTCACGGCACAATTTTTTTTTATTCATTTCATAATACTCTTTAAAAAATTTTTGACGGCGTTCCTTGAAGTCGCCCCAAAGCGTATTGTAAAAAACATAGAGCCTTCTATGTTGTTGTTTATCAATGTTGCTTTTTTTATCACAATACTCATATGGCAAATGATGATTATAACAAATTGGTATATTTAACAATGACAATTTAGAACATTGATTATATAATCGACAATGTGCATTACCGCAACATTTATATTGAGGAAAATAGCATCTTATTTTTGGTTGATTTTTAATCATAGTTATTCTCCTTGAATTTCCAAGTTAAATGTATCATCTATAATTTCACTTATGAAAGAAACGCAATCTTTCCACCCTTCGTTATAGTCGTTACTTTTGTAATCATCTTTCTGAACATTTGATGCTACTTTAATTCGTGAGAGTATAGCATCTATGTTAATCTGCTTTTTCTTATCAAGTGAAGCGTTAATAACATTGTTAAACTCATTTTCTATTTCTTTCTTATAAAGTTTAACTTTTGATTTTTTTATTACTTCTTTGATGTTAATATTATCATTTACAGATTTTTTTAAGGATTTAGTTTGAGAATAAACTCTGTAAAGTGCCTGTTGTATCATCTCTCTTTCTTCGGGCGAAGCAGAAGTATCATATTTCATAACACGGCGTACTTCTTTTGTGAACTTCCTGATTTCCGAAATCATATCTGCAAATAAATTGTTCACGCTTTCCGTGTATGAAATATCAACAAGAATAACATCGTTATATATCCCTGCATCACGCAGATATTCTGATAAGTGCCTATAACCATATTGTTCGGCTCTGACTTCTAATAAATTTCTTTCTTCGTCGGACAGCCATAATCTAAATTGCTTTCGTTTAGATGAATTTAATTCTCTACTACTCATATGTAACTTCAATTCCTTTCTCTAAAAGTTTGTTTTTTAAATACAAATATAATTGTTCTAAATATTTCAAATATGTTTGTTTAAAATATTCTCTGCATAAATCTTCACAAACATTTGAAACGATATATTTGTTTTTGTTGCGATAATAAGAATTATTTTTTTGTAAAGGTGGTAATTTATAAAAAGCCTTTTTTACAGTTGACCTTTTACGACCAACAAAAAGAGCAAGGTCGTCATATGTCATATCGTCTTTAATGAAAGGCTTAATATAATAATTTACTTTTTCTTCATCACAAATCAGCCTATAATTTTCGATAAGTAACTCAAAGAATTTAACATCAGCATCTATTAATGATTGTGATTTATTAAAGTAGACATTGCACAACCAATAATATCCTTCTGATAATATTTCAGGATGTGTTTTTGTATAATCCACCCATTCACAAAAACGGTGTTTTTTGTTCATTATTTGTAGACCGTATAATACATCTTTTTGTATGATGTCATAACCAAGTGCAGTTGTATAATCTTGTTCCGAAAGAAGATTAGTGACTTCTTTTATTGAAAATGTTTTGCTCAAAACGACACCTTCTTTCTTAATAATGATAATATGGCTATCGCCATATAGGGAACGATTTTCGTTCCCCGATAAAAGTATGGAGCAACTTTTACTGACTTTTTATCGCAAGCAGGGTGCGTTGCACCCTCGCCTCGAAAATTCCTTGAATTTTCTTTGCTCGCTTGTTAGGGGGTAACCCCCCTAAAACCCTGTATGCTCTGCGAGGCGAAATGTTATTTTTTAAATTGCTTTTTAATTAATAGGCAATATATTTATTAATTATTTTTCAATTAATTTATCAATATAAAAAAGAGAAAAGATATACTTCTTTCCTCTTTTTTCTCTCTATTAATTATTATAATGATTTTTATTCGTTTGTCAATTCATATTTTAATTAATGAATTAATTAAAATCAAAGCCAACACTACCGTCGGCATTTAGTAAGAGTTTTGCACTAAACTCTTTACCATTCTTTGACTTAAATCCTTTAAGTTTTCTTGTTGAATGTTTCTGTGGATTTAATAAGTCGCTTGCATTATTTTTTGTTATATTCTTGCCTGCAATCTTTTTCCATATAACAAATTTGCAACCGTCTTTATAGCCACTGCACCCATAACCTTTTTTGTTTTCATAAACAGGTTTATGGCACAAAGGACATTCACCAATTACTTCTTTTGCGTTATTAACTTCCTCAGATATATCAATATTTTGAGAAATAATTTCTTTGATTTCATCTTCGGCAGAAGCAACGACACCTTCAATAGTTCTTTGTCCTTTATAAATCTTTTTTAATTCCTGAGACAACATAGCTGTTCTTTCAGCCCACAAATTAATATTTAATTTATAAAGAATGTTAATAAACGCAATGCCTTTTTCAGTTATAATTAATGAGTTCTTTTTCATTGAAATATATCCCTCATTTTTAATTTTTTCAAGTGTGCTGCCACGAGTTGCTACCGTTCCGATTTCAACACCATTAAGAATATTTTTATAATCTTCGTCGGTATTTTCGACATCATCATTAAGTTGTTTTCTGAAAGGATTTTCAAAGAATTTGTTTATTTCTTCTTCGGTAACATTCGTCGGCGGTGTTGTTTTTTTCTTTTCAAGAATAGGCTTGCAATAATAATTTGCACCTTCTGAAAACTGATAAAGGCTTTTACTTTTAATGTCGTTTTCAAATACAAGATAACCCATTTGCGATATAGTTTGACCTTTAATTGTAGTGGTGTATGCTTTATCATAAGCATTAAACGAAAATGTGATTTTTGTTTCTGCTATAACACATTTTTCATCACAAAAATTTGCAAGACATCTGTTCAAAATAATTCTATATAACAACTGTTCTTCTTGGTTAAACTCAGCATAATTTTCAGGTATTTTTGTTGTAATTGTAATAGCACTGTGGCTTTCAACTTTACTGCTATCAAATAATCTGCGTTGTGCAACAAGGTTTATGTTCTCACAATGATAATTCTTTATCAATTCACTTTTAAGGACTGCGGAAATAATATTATTAATCTTGTCCTTTTCTTTATCCGCAAGGTACTCTGTGTTTGTTCTTGGATAGGTGGTGTATTTTTTTTCGTATAGACTTTGTAATACATTCAAAGTTTTTTCGAGCGACCACTTATTATATTTGCTCATATAATTTTGTAGAGAAGCAAGAGAAAATAACCTTTTTGGTTGCTTAACAACATCTTTTTTTTCAATAGATGTTACAATTATCGGCTTGTCATTAAACTGTCTGACAAGATTATCAGCTTCATATTTTTCGTCAATTTCAAACTTCATTTCTTTAAAATCAAGCTTAAGTTCTTCGCCGTTGTTTGTTCTTATAGGGCAGGTGATTTTATAATAATCCTTCGGCACGAAGTTTTTTATTTCGTCACACCTGTCATATACGAATTTAACCGCAGGGATAATCACACGACCTGTTGGCATTTTTGTTTTTGATTTTATCGAAATATATCTTGTCAAATAAATGCCGTAAAGCCAATCAATATATGTGCGACAAAGACCTTCGTTATAAAGATTTTCTGTTTCAGAAATATCTCTTGGATGATTTAATTCTTTTCGGATTGTGATGTCGGTCTGGTCGTCAAGCCATATCCTTGTCATTCTCTTTTTTATATTTAATTGATTGAAGATACTATAAACAACAATGTTAATTAATACTTCCCCTTCCCTGTCCGCATCCCCTGCGTTCACGATAGTGTCAACATCATTTCTTGCAATTAATTTCTTAATTAATTTATATCGTTCTCTTATACCTTTATCGTCTTTGACCTTAAATCTGAAACGCTCAGGAAAGTAGTTAAGGTCGCTTAATTCCCATTTAGATTTTTCTTCCTTGCCGAGATATTTGTCTAAATCCCAAAGAGTAAGAAGGTGTCCGAAAACAGAAACAACAATGTACTCGTTGTTCTCATAATAGTCACCTTCTCTATTCATATGACCGATTGCGTTTACGATTTCTTTAGCAAGGCTCGGCTTCTCTGCAATAATTAATTTTTTCAAAATTGATAACTCCTTTGTATTTGATTAATGAATTAATAGCACAAAAAAAGAAGATAGTTCCCTACCCTCTTATTAAGTTTTATTTAATTAATTTCTTTTCCATTAATTTTTTTGTTTATAACCAAACAATCAGTTCCGTCGCCTGATACATCAAGGACGGTTGTACCGATAGGCACTTTGTTTTCATTAATGTAATGCTCACAACGATGCTTACATTCTTTGTTAATACATTTTTAAAAGAACTAAGCATACACCGCACTTGTATTATAGCACATATATCAACTATTTTCAAGTAAGTTGACGATACATATAATAAATGCTAAAATATGTGCAGTGTTGTACATATAAGTATACCTAAAAGTGAGGTGATTATAATGATGTCTGATAAAGAAAAGGACAAACTTTTTGACAAACTCAATGTAAATGCTTATGAGCATTTTGACTTTGACCTTCCCTATTATCTGTTGCAGGGCTTGGCAACTTATTTAGAAGATTATTACTGTGAGCAAAAAATAAAATGGCGTGATGTGATGAAGTTAATACATTTGGCAGAAGAAGAACACCGCATATCACCAAACGAAGCACTATTTTTAGTAGAGCGTTATCACAGAAAAGAAAAGAAGAACGAGAAATAACCGTTCTTCTTTATTTGTTTACTATTCTGTTATATTCAATAATACCTGTAGCGTAATCGTTATATGATATATCATATACATCCTTACCGATTGCGGCCAACGATTTTAAAAGAAACGTCGTTATTGTTTGTATTTGTAACCGACACAAATTGCAAACACAGTTCGTTTTTATTAACACTACAAATCGTTTTCTTAATTACAGTATTCTTCATCACTATTCCTCTTTTATATCTTCAAGTCTTAATCTGTATTCGTCGCCTTCTTCGTCTTTACAAACGGCATACTTACCGTTAGGCTCAACAGATACAGATATAAGTTTTGTTTTTTGCTGTACAGGGTATTTGCCCTTGTACCATATGTTATCGTCAATAAAATATTTCATTGTTGTTTCCTCTTTCGACTTTTATAGTATAACACATTTCTTTTTATTTGTCACACTTTTTTGACAAAAAGAAAACTATCTCGCCAAGAAAGCAAGACAGTTCCCTTTAGTAAGGAAAATAGTGTGAAAGCCAAGAAACAATTAGTCAAGGTTATATGACCTGCAATATTACTATCCCTTACACTAACAGATTTTTTAAGAGACTATCAAATCCATAATTTCATTATAATTATATAGAGGGAAAAGTCAATACCTTTTATTTCGCTGTGTGTTGCATTATTTGCTTATTTTTGGATAAATAATAGAGAATTACCGTTTCAATTCTTAATCGGCTTCTGAGCCGTCCTGAAAGGCTAATTCGTTAAACTTAAGCCACCACAGGTTGCTTCGTACATACATTGCGTTTCCCAACTGTATTGTGTTGGGAAAATTAGTTTGTGTAGTTTCAATACAATACTTATCAATTTCTGTGGCAAAGTATTTAACAACATTGACACCCAATTTGTTAAGTGCAATCTGACCGCAACTCATTCCGTCATACATAGAAAGCACCAATACTTCTTCGTTTAAAATGTTCGGTATGTGAGAAAGAAGGTGGACTATTACATCCACCGTCCAACCGTTTCCGAGCATTTTTAAATTTTGTGTTGTACTACAAGGCATAATATAATCATCGGGAACTGTCTGTAGTCGCTTACATTCAAGAACGGTTAGCTTTCTGATGATATAAAATCCGTCATTCAAGCGTGTCGGATATTCTACACCGTTTATTGTAATGGTGTTATCTTGAACAACATAAACAGGCACATCACACTTTTCAAAAAGAAGTGTTGCACAAGAAGATGTTGCCATTGAGCCTGTTGTTAGTGTAGGAGATTTGTCTATTATTTTAATTTGGTTATATGCGTTGAATTTGTCAGGTATATAGCCGTATTTTTCAAACAAGCCATACAAGCTGTTCTTAACAGTTTTAAGCTCCCCTACATTTTTTATTGGAACAGCATACAATCCTGTTTTAGCTCCTGCACCGCCACCGTTTGCTTTAAGAGCTATTCCCTTTCCTTCGGAAGAATAAACTCTGTTTGCCTGTGCTATACTGCCTATATCGCCAATCCTGACTGCCACCATATTCCTCTGATGTCTTGATATGGTGTTGTCAGGAATAGCCCCACCATAAGACCTTGTAAGGCAATATGCCTTTTCACCGCAGGTCAAGTCTTTGCCATATTCAAGAATATCGTCGAGAACGATACCCTTGTCTTGTGGCAACTCAACATCAGGAATGTTATGCACATAAAACCTATCTCTGTTTTGTGCAGACACCAAAGCGGAGTTGATAGGTTGTAATTTCTGATGCAATTCCTTTTCAATACGCCTTTTGATTTTGACATCAGCAGACATATTGTTTTCATATATAAAGTAGTCAGGCTGAAATTGCTCTTTTGCTATAACATAATTTCTGAACAGTTCCCAACCTTCACCTTTGGGCTTAGTCTCTCTGCCTTTTGTTTGTGCTACGCTCCATTTGGTGCAAGGACTTCCACCCAATAATAATTTAATAATAGTAATCACTTCTTTCGTTCAACAAAAAAGAGAAGGCTGCTTACACAATCTTCTCTTTTCTTTATTATATTTTAATAAATTGCTACACCAATGTCAAGAATTGATTTAGTCAGATGTCTAATCATCACATATATCAATATCTTCCTGTGTATTTAATTTCTCTGCATCAGGATTGTATCGTATGTCCTGACTTGCATCGGGAATATTTGCTATTGCTTGCCAATCATCAGGGTCAACAATATCTTTTAAGAGTAGTTCATCATCGTCATATCTTTCAAGAGCATAGTTCAGGTCAACAATAAACCACTCTAATTTTTGTGGCGTAAGGTCTTGGCGTGTATCTGATAACCATATATTAAGCACATCTGTATCGTCATAACGAAGCAGACCGTTATCTTTATGATACTCAATCCAATTCACCCATTTACCGTCGGTATTTTGAGCTTTGAGAACAGCACCGTAATCAGTACGCCTTGCCTTGAAACCATATTCTTTTGCAACTTTAATAAAGTCGTTGACACGCACATCCTTTTTAAGCGTGTTATACGAAAAGGCTTCATTGTAATCGTTTTTGTAAACGCCTTCGCCGTTCCAATTTGTAAAGGTAACTTTCTCAATGTTGTTACCCATTCGGAAAGATATGTTAGCCCTTATAGGAGCATTGTCGTAGTATTCGCCGTTTTTCTTAAATGCTGAAAACCATTGTGCAACCTTTTCATTTGGACTATCCTGACGGACATAATATCTTCCACCGCCTGTAAACACACTTTCGTATGTACCTGATTTGTTTGTAACAAACTCAACATCAATGGTTTTGGGCTTATTAAATGAAAGTTGATTTTCAATACTTGCAAAGTCAACACAAAGAAAATCGCCGAGATATTCTGAATGTTGATTATAAACAACTCTTTTAATTCGTTCTTCTCCATATTTATCGAAATCATAAGGAGAAATAAGAACAAAATTGTTGTCGGCTTCAATCATTTTAAAACCATTTTCTTTAACATAATCGTAGCCTTCATTAAGATTTTCAAGTCGGCTGCGGTCTGTTTCTTTAATATCACGAATGACGACATCTGTCAAATACTTTTTATCTTCCATAATCTCACCGCCTTTAAAAGTCGTCGGTTATATCAGGCTCATTATCAAAAGACATATTTGCTTGATGTTTATTGAGAGCATTAATAAAGGCGTTTTTGTAATTCTCAAAGCCAACTTTGTCAAGTTGTTCCAACTTTTCCTGATTGAACTGATAAAGCGGATATTGACAGAAGCCTGACTGCATTACAACAGGCTCACCGAAACGCATATACGGCTCACCAAGTTCGTTTTCTTTGATGAATTGTTCAATATTAGGGTTGTTGTTAACATCAACAAACCCACAGCAGAACTGCATTATAGAGCCGTTACCAATATCGTTGCCGAGATTGGTAGTTATGCTTGTTACAGGCTCGTCGTTTTTGGCAACAAGTCTTAATGACATACAGTTTTGGTCT
>AUXO010610263.1_pt1 | contig 15399 bp, 10 predicted proteins | sample 768731 | NCBI WGS metagenome assembly AUXO01 (sample SAMN02715735, study PRJNA202380) | gut metagenome | biome: sheep rumen | host: Ovis aries | place: New Zealand: Palmerston North
GCCATTTATTTTGTCACCTTACCTGACTGCTCAATAAACTCATCGAGTTTCTTAAGCGCTCTTCCGTCAGCGATTATATCCTTTGCCATTGCGATACCGTCAGCGATAGATCCGGCCTTGCCTGCAGCATAAAGAGCAGCACCCGAATTAAGGAGCACCACATTAAGCTTAGGTCCTGTGATCTTGCCGCCCAGGATATCTCTCGTGATCTGTGCGTTCGAAGCTGGATCTGCTCCGAGAACATCCTCCTTGGTGCCTCTTGCAAAACCAAAGTCCTCAGGCTTGATCTCATATGTCCTGATCTCTCCGTCCTCTCCAAGCTCTGCAATAAATGTCTCGGAAGAACCGGATATCTCATCCAGCTTATCCTCGCCATATACCACGAGTGCTCTCTTGGCACCCAGTGACTTAAGAACGTGAGCTATGGGCTCAGCAAGGTACTGATCGTAAACGCCCAGGAGATAGAAATCCGGGACTGCAGGATTAGTAAGAGGTCCTAAGATATTGAATACCGTTCTAAATCCCAGTTCCCTTCGGATAGCTCCTACATACTTCATTGATGTGTGATATTTCTGAGCAAAGAAGAAGCAGAATCCCACATTCCTAAGCAGCCTTACGCAGTCCTCCGGATCGATATTGATATTTGCTCCCAGAGCCTCAAGGCAGTCAGCTGTACCTGACTTGGACGAAGCTGCCCTGTTACCGTGCTTTGCTATCTTTACGCCTGCAGCTGCGGCAACAAATGCAGAAGTTGTGGAGATATTAAAGGAACCTGCTTTATCTCCGCCTGTACCTACGATCTCAAGGACCTGCATATCGCCCTTGTCTACTTTTGTTGCATGTTCTCTCATTGCAGCGGCGCAGCCGGTGATCTCGTCTATAGTCTCGAATCTTGCGCTCTTGGTGGAAAGTGCAGCAAGGAATGCCGCATTCTGCGTGGGAGATGACTCCCCGTTCATGATCTCGTTCATGGAATTGTATGCTTCCTCGTATGTGAGATCTTCTTTGTTTACTATCTTCTCTATTGCTTCCTTGATCATCTTTTTGTCCTCCTTATTTGTCTGTGATCGTTAAAAAGTTTCTTAATATCTTCTGTCCTACCGGTGTCATTATGGATTCCGGATGGAACTGCAGCCCGTAGATCTCATATTCTCTGTGGGATACCGCCATGATCTCTCCGTCATCTGCCGTCGCAATGACATCAAGACACTCCGGTAGGGAATCCTTATCTGCCGCAAGTGAATGGTATCTTGCAACAGGGATCTTCTCCCCTAAGTCCTTAAAGAGGGGCGATCTCTCATTAAGAGTTGCCACCGACTGTTTGCCGTGCATCAGATTTGCGGCATAAGTTATCCTGCCTCCGAATGCTTCGCATATAGCCTGATGTCCCAGGCAGACTCCAAGGATGGGATATTTTCCCTTAAGAGTCTTGACTAGCTCCTCACAAATGCCTGCATCAGAAGGCCTGCCCGGACCGGGAGACAGGACTATCGCCTTAGGATCCAGATCCTCTATCTCGCTTATGGTTATCTTGTCGTTTCTTGCAACTTGGATATCCGGAGTGATCTCTCCTATCAGCTGATAGAGGTTATATGAGAATGAATCGTAGTTATCAATTATCAATACCATCTTAGAAACCTCCTCAGATCTCGCTGTCTTCTGCCTGCTCTATTGCCCTTACGACAGCGGCAGCTTTGTTGATGCACTCTGTATATTCTTTATCAGGATCAGAATCAGCAACGATGCCGGCGCCTGATCTGATAAAGATCTTGCCGTTCTTTTTGTAGGCTATCCTTATGGCGATGCATGTATCCAGATTGCCGGCAAAATCAATATATCCGATGGCACCTCCATAGATGCCGCGCTTGTTATTCTCGAGGCTGTTTATAAGTTCGCAGGCACGGATCTTGGGAGCTCCTGACAGGGTGCCTGCAGGAAGAATGGAATCTATTGCATCCATGGCATCCAGATCCTCACGTATCGTTCCTCTCACGGTCGAACCTATATGCATAACATGAGAGAATCGCTCGATGGAATGGTACTTCTCAACCTTAACGGAACCGAATTCAGATATCCTGCCTATATCATTCCTGCCAAGGTCCACCAGCATATTATGCTCGGCCAGCTCCTTGGGATCGTTTAACAGGTCCTTCTCAAGATTCCTGTCTTCTGTCTCTGTCTTTCCTCTCGGTCTTGTGCCTGCCAGAGGGAATGTATGGAGAGTTCTTCCCTCCAGCTTGACGAGGGTCTCAGGCGAAGCGCCTGCGACCTCTACGTCTGTGCCGGAAAAATAAAACATATATGGGGAGGGGTTAAGTGTCCTTAATATACGGTAAACATTGAGCATGGAGCCTTCGTAATCTGCAGAGAGCCTGTTGGACAAAACTATCTGGAAGATGTCGCCTTCTTTGATATGGTATTTTGCCTTAAGAGCCATCTTGCAGAATTCTTCTTTGTCAAACAGAGGGGTTATCTCAGACTTAAGTCTTCCGGGCTTCTCATCAACAGGCTCGCCATATCTTATAAGGTCTACAAGAGTCTTAAGGTTATCCTTAGCCTTGTTATAACCAGCTTCGCCTGCTGAGACATCCATGTTGTCTATCAGTACTATCTTCTGCCTTAAGTTATCGAAGACGATAACCTGCTTAAAGAGCATAAGATCACAGTCCTTGAAATTCTCGCTGTCTTTGGCATCAAGATTAAGAGAGGGCTCTGCATACTTGATATAGTCGTATGCAAAGTATCCTACGAGTCCTCCGGTAAATGTCGGCAGATAGTCAAATCTTGCGCTCTTATGCTCACGCATGATCTGTCTGATAACCTCTGCAGGCGTATCTGTCTCGCAGACCTCATCCCCAACCATGACCTTGCCGTTCATGCAGGTTATCTCAAGCTCGGGGTCGAAGCTCATGAAAGAATACCTGCCCCACTTATCCGAATCCTCAATGGACTCGAGCATGAAGGTATGCTTTGAATTGTTCTTTAGGATCTTGAGCACTTCGATCGGAGTTCTGATATCCGATAAGATCTCAGTGCTCACCGGGATGAGTTTGATGCCTGTCTCATGGCTTTGAGCTGCGATAGACATTACCTCATCAAGTGATGGCCTAATATTCATTTGCGTTCTCCTTTCCTTCGCCGGAAAGGCAATAAAAAAGCCCCCGACGGAAAATACGATTTCCAGTCAAGGACGAATCAGAATACTATTCCGCTCCGCGGTGCCACCTTGCTTTGCGGTCTTTGGGACCGCACTCTTAGCGGGATACCAACATATCCCCGGCAACTAACGCATGCCTTGCGTCACCTATTAAGTGCCCTCCGCGGTCCATTTGATGATCTGCATCTCCGCCCTATTCTCATCATCAAGGGCTCTCTGTGGGCGCATCTACCACCTTTATCTCCGCATCAACGGTTTGAAATTGTTGGTATAAAAATAAACCTTTTGTATTTGCGTGTCAATAGCATTCTTATGGCTCAGATGTAATCATCCACTTCGCTTAAGATACCTATCCTCATATCAACAGCAGAGATCTCCTTCTCGAGTTTTAATATCTTTCCTGCCTCAAGGATGGAATTCTTCATATGGCTTCGTGTATAAAGCAGATACTGATGTCTTGCAACCAAGCCCTTGAGGATCTCTCTTCTTTCAGCATCGGAAACATCATCAGGTATATCTGTCCTGTAAGACTCTGCAGGATCAACCGGTTTGGAAGAATCGAAAACTGTAAACCTTTCTGTACAGATCCGTGAATCGGCAACCCATGCATCAACAGAGTATTCACCAGGACTTAATTTGACAACACCGTTCTGTTTCAATATCAGCATCAGGCTGAATTTATCAAATCCGGGCTCGACGTCAACTTCCATCGTCTGGTTCAGGACCTCATTGTTGTAACAGTCATACACGGTGTAATTGTAATGCAGAGTAGTGAACACTCCTATAGGATCCGTGAGAATGATCTGCATCGAAAGATATGAAAACCTTGCAAGATCCACACGTCTTGTTGAGTTTCTGATCGGAAAATAATCGTCTTCTCTATTTGTACATACAAATTGGAGAAAAGCGATCCTGTCTTTTCCATTGGTGTTTCTGTGGGAACGGCGCGTCATCCTTAATACTCGCGGATTCATAATCTCCTTGACTATTGCGGTACCATTGGCATTTAGTTCTTTTCTTTGATGCTGAGAAGCCGGCTTATCATCGTCCCTGTCAGGATCGTAGAATCTGAATGCATACTCAAATATCTGTGAATTCTGAACCCAAGCTTCGATATGGTATATTCCCACATCGTATTTGAAACTATCGCCTTCTTTTACTTCCCAAACTTTACACAGCATGGTGTATTCCGGCTTGAAATCGAGGTCACTCTTGAAAGAAAACACCTTATTCCCCATGTCATCATAAACATCAAATCCGTATGTTACTTTAGGAGCATTGATCGTTTCTCCCAGAACAAACTGGACCGCGATATAGCCGTAATCTGATGTCTTGAAACTGTTCATGGCAGGATTGGTCGGCCATACATCATCAGCGTTGTCTGCTCCTACAAGCTTCATTGAACTTATCAGCTTGGGACCATTCATGCGCTTTTCCTTCTCAGACCTGGGATCGCTGGCAGCATCAGCGCTGCCGGAAGGATCCGTTATCTTAAAGTTGAACTCATAAACCTTGGAGTCACAAGCCCATGCTTCCAGGTGGTAATCACCTGTTTCATAAAGGTATGTACCATCGTCATTCTTGATCTTCCATTTTGTTCTGAATCCTTTGATGCCGGGCTTATGTTCGCGGTCTTTACTATATGAAAAGACCTTGTTTCCGATACGGTCATAGATGTTGAATCCTAAAGGTATATAGGGCAGATCGATATCTTCTTTCAGAACCATCCTGACATAAATATAGGTGATCTCTGATCTGTCAAAAGTTGTCTTCATCGGAGCATCCTTACTGTATTCCTCCGGATCATTTACTCCAACCAGCTTGACACTCTTTATTAGATCCGGACCACCAAGGCGCTTCTGCTTCTCTGCAGATACAAAACCTTCAGATACAGCAGCTTTGTTATTCTTAGGAAGTATTTTCTCGATACCTCGCAAAAGATCCTGAATGGCTCCGATCTTGCCCATATCCTGTGCCTGCAGCTTTGTGAACTCCTTAGGCATGTCATAGGCATCGATGTCCTTAAAACATGGGATGAGATATTTCTTCCCATCTTTTGCCATCAGCTTTATGAACCTGCTCCACTCGTTCTTGACCCAGACTGCATTGTAGTACTCATAATTCGTTCCAAATGCCAGCATGACCTTCGCAGAATTAAGTGCAGCAAAGATGTACGGTTCATACTCCTGACCGAGCTTGTCCTCTAAGGAGATCCTCGAAAAGAATACACGGTAGCCCTTCTTGGTCAACTCATCGTAAACATCCTGTGCGATAACGCTGTCGATCGTCCTGTCACCGTTCTCATCAGTTTCCTTGTAGCAGATGAAGATATCGTACGGAGCTTCCTTGGAAGATACTTCGATTATGCCTTTTCTTAACTCTTCGATCTGTTTTGCTTCTGCACGGTAGATAGGTCTTGCATTGGCATCTGCATTCTCACATGCCTGCTCGAAATTCGTGTCATCCATGACACTGTCAAAAGATGACCTGTGACATGTGGGGATCTTCTTACCGGTAGCAGGATCGTCTACATACTCTATTCCGTATTTGCAGAGCACGAGTCCCCAATATGCTTCAGCTTCCTCAGGAAATTCAGCAACTATGCTCTCGTATACACTCTCAGCCTTATCGAATTCGTTGTTGATGCGCAGACGGTTTGCCCTTGAGAACAGTGAGACTTTTTTCTCATCATCGGCCTTAGGTACAGTCTGAGTAGTATCACAGTACTCACAGGTACAGATACTCGCGCCTTCCTCTATATTAAGATTTGCACCACACATTTTGCATTTATAGACTGCCATAACTATGCTCCATATTCATTTCGTTTCTATCAGATAAGACGTATCACTTTACCTGTTTTTCTTCTTGCTTGGCCAGAAATTATAGATATTCATCGCAATAACGCAGAGCACTATAAATACGATCCCCTTCCCCACAAGATAGGGTGTATCACTATGAGATACTACAGCCCAATACATGCAGGCTATTATCTTTATTACGACTGCAACATATGTAAAGTAATAGCTGTAGACAAAGAAATCACTGGAACCACAGTTGCAGACACAATATCCTTCAATAAAACAGATAAGAACGACTAATAACTGTACAAGATAGTAAGTCAGTCTTCCGTCAAATAAAGTTGCTATTCCCCACTCTCTTAAAACAAACAGATCATATTTAAAAGTCTGATTACAGGCAGGTATATATTCACGGAACAGGTCTGTTTTAAACAACAGAAGGAGGAATACCACATTCAGCAGGGGAATCAATATGCTGCAGACGACAGTTTTAACCTTTTCCCTGGTTTTCTTGTTTTTCTCCTTAACCTTTTTCTTATGTTCTTCTCTCTCGATCTTAAGCTTCTTCTGCCTTTCAGCTTCCTTTTCTGCTTCGAGCCTCTTATTCTCGGCCTGAACACGTTCTTTCTCAGCCTCAGCCTTCATCACATTGGCGACTTCGGCTGCCCGTGCGGCCAAAGTGCCGGAATCCCTATATCCGCGGAAGCTCTGTAAGACCGGGATCACCTTGCGGTAATCCTCCTCCGTCTGGCACTTTTCCAGTTCAGCCACGCATCTGTCGTAATCAGCATCTCTTTTGGCACAGGCCTGTTCATAACGTGATACCACTTTTTCATTGGCCTTCTGGAAGAACAGATCGTAGTCCCTGATCTTGTTTTCACGGATCATATTCTCTTTATCGATATCTTTTTTTATCTGTTCATCAATAGCCTGTTCAAAACGCTCGATCCCTTTCTGAACGTTGAGTCCGATATTCTGCTCATCGAAACGTCTGGCTTTCGAAAGGTATTTATGACTGTTAAGATCTTTAAGTACTTCTTTCTTGCTTTCCTCAAGTACTGATACTCTTGATGCATACTCAAAGCTTCTGTCATAAGCAAGATCTTGGCGGATCACAGATTCATTCAGGTAACCGGGAATAGTGTATTCTTTTACCAGTATATTGATCCGGTCTTTCTTCTCCTTGCAGGCAGACAGCTTTACGGGTGTTATATTCTTATACTTCTCGATAAGGTTATCGATATAGCTGTCAAAGCCGGTGCTCCTTGCTTCGACCAGGAACTCGCCGAGATACGCCTGCGCATTCTCGGGATCGATATTCAGAGCTTTCTCGAAGAAGTTGAAAGCCTGATTCCAATCGCCGTCCTCTATAGCCAGATAACCTCTCTTGACCATTGTAGCCTCTTCTGAAGACTGAACAACGGGCTTCCTGCTCCTGTCCGTGCCGAGTATCTTGTCGATGCCCCTTATAAGATCCTGGATGGCACCCACCTTGCCCATATCCTGTGCCTGCAGCTTGGCAAACTCCTTGGGCATGTCATAGGCATCAATATCCTTATAGCATGGGATCAGATACTTCTTCTCACCCTTGGCTATAAGCTTCAGGAATCTGCTCCATTCGTTCTTGACCCATACCGCATTGAAGTATTCGTAATCTGTTCCGAAAGCCAGCATTACCTTTGCAGAATTGAGGGCTGCAAAGATATACGGCTCATATTCCTGTCCAAGCTTATCTTCGAGAGTTATCCTCGAGAAGAATACCCGGTATCCTTTTTGTGTAAGTGCCTCGTATACATCCTGGGCGATAGCACTGTCTATGGTCCTGTCTCCGTTCTCATCTGTCTCCTTATAACAGATAAAGATATCGTAGGGCTCTTCCTTCGAAGATACTTCGATTATCCCTTTCCGCAGTTCCTCGATCTGCCTGGCTTCCGCACGGTAGACAGGTCTTGATAAGGCATCTGCATTCTCACATGCCTGCTCGTAATCCGTGTCATCCAGCACACTGTCAAATGAGGACCTGTGACATGTCGGGATCTTCTTTCCTGTGGAAGGATCATCTACATACTCGATACCGTACTTGCAGAGCACGAGTCCCCAGTATGCCTCTGCCTCTTCCGGAAAATCCACTGTAATGCTCTCATAGACTCCCGCTGCCTTGTCGAATTCATTGGAGCTGCGCAGTCGGTTCGCTCTTGCAAATAATGAGACCTTCTTCTCGTCGTCCGCCTTCGGGACAGTCTGTGTGGTATCGCAGTACTCACAGGTGCAGATACTTGCCCCTTCCTCTAAATTAAGATTTGCACCACACATCTTGCATTTATAGACTGCCATAACTCCCCCCTGCTACCATTGTTCCTTATTATTTCAATGCCTTACACTTCTCATTGCGTTCCTTGAGCAGAAGTCTTGCCCTGCTCAGGATCTCAGATGCTTTCTCAAGATCGTTATTCTCCAGCAGGCTTCCGCATTCTGATACCGCAAGCGTTATATCCTTCTCAAGTTCAAACAACGCCTCATTGCTCATGGGATCACTGTATCTGACCTCATCGGCAAACTCCTTGAGCTGACCCTTGAGCTTGGGATCTTCACACTTATTCGTGAGCATTACACAGTCAGCGCGGAGAAGCTTTATAAATGATGTCTTGTCTTCAACCCTGTTCTCCACCTCATCGATGGTCTGCTTTGAAAGGAAACATGAAATAGCGCATATGCAGTAGACACAGAGGAACAGGAACTGCACCGCGAATGTCCAGCTGAGCTTGATACTGTGCTCAAAGATTATAAAAGCAGTTGAAGCGATCAGTTCAACGATTATATAGAAGGTGCTGTGCTTAACGATCGGGAATCCGAAGAGCCAGTCTCTTAAGAACATCCCCTTCTTTCCGAGAAGCACTCCCGAGACCGTCATTGCAAGGAAGGCTACGATCATGAAAACCCAGGAGATCCAGAATACAGCTGTATGGCCTGCAAATCCACACAACACGAACAGGATTACGTTATAAGCGATAAATCCTATTCCCAGCATCATCGCCAGCTTCTTACCCTTATTTGTTATTTCCATTTTATTTCCTCCCTTCGAGATCAAGGTCTCTTGGCGCCGCAGTCAGGACAGAAAGCACTGGTTATGCCTGTTGCGCCGCAAGCCTGGCAGCTCCACGATGTGCTTTCAGGTTTCTTATTTCCGCAGGCCGGGCAGAACGCGCTGGTTATTCCGGATTCGCCGCAGTTAGGGCAATTCCAGCTTTCTGCTCTGACCGGTGACGGCTTAGGTTTGCCGCAGCTCATACAGAATGCTTTAATATTCTCAGTTTCTCCACATGTACAAGTCCACTTCGCCGGAGCTTGTGGTGTCTGAACAGGTTCAGCAGCCGGAGTAGTCGTTCCAAGGTTGAAATCCATCTGATTCATTACTTTACCGGCCATATTCATACCGAGCATTGCACCGACGAGATCAGATGCCATTCCGCCGCCGTTTCCGCCGCTTCCACCGCCTGAGCCCATATTACCAAGACCCTCTGCATATGCTTTCTGAACATCGGCTTGGATAAGATCCTTCTCGGTATAACCCTTCTGTCTCATAACATCAGCTTCAGCGAATCCCTGAGCCCTTGTAGCTTCTGCTTCAGCCTGAGCCTGTATGATCTTAAGCTGAGCCTTAGTCTGCTCCTCGATGATCTGTCTCCTTCTGGATGCTTCAGCGATGTTTGCCGCTGTCTCTTCTTCCTTGACTCCGATATATGATACTGCTCTCAGTTCCTTGAGTTTCTTATAATTCGGATCATCCTCAGGCAGGGATACATTAGTTACATAGAACTGGGAAACAGATAGACCATATTCTTCAAACGCAGTTTCAACTCTTGTCTTCAATGCGTCAGAGAGGATCCCGAGATTCTCGTCTATCTCCATAATATTCAGCTTCTGTTCTTTTATTGTTGAAGCCAGATATGACTTAATCTGTGTCATCAAAGGAGCACGGAAGAATCCTCTTATAGACTTAACTGCCTCATCACTATTGCCGCTTTCTGTTTCCAGCACCTGCTTATTAACGAGTCCGTTGGTCGTTCCGACGAGCTTGATCAGGAGCTTGCGCGGATCAGAAACTATAAGGTTCATCTCACCGGATGCTCCGATATCAAGAGGGATACCCGTCTCAGGATCGATAAATCTAACTCTTGAGTCAGTACCCCATTTGATCCCCATATGAACTGCGAGGTTTATAAAGTAGACCTCTGCGTGGAAGGGCGTCTGTGACCCTGTAGGCAGGGAGTATATCTTCTTGAGTACGGGGAGATTTCCGGTCTCAAGAGTATGCCTGCCGGGACCAAATGAATCCAGAGCTTCGCCATTAAGGAAGAATACTGCTTCCTGGGATTCATGGACTATCAGCTGTGAACCCAGATTAAAGTCTTCAACCGGATGCTTCCATATGAATGTATCGTTATCGCCCTCATACTGGATGACACTTACTCCTGTATCCGATACCAGCTTTGACTTTAAGATCTCCTTTTTAACATCTATCTGGCAGCTGCATATAGGGCAGAAACTCGTCTGCTTGGTGCCGTCAACTTCTATCCCGCATGCGCACTGGGGGCAGTTGATAGTAATCATCTTATATTTTGCTGTTGCAGCCTGAAGGATATCGATAGCTTCTCCGCAGGAGGGACATCTCTTACCCTTGATCTTTGCCTGGTCGCAGACAAAGACCTTGTGGCAATGAGGGCATTCTTTGGAGATAAGCCTCGAAGCTTTGATATTGATCTCCTCTCCGCATGTACCGCACTGGATCGCCTTCTTTGCGAAGATAAAAGTTGAAGCCTGATTAATGCTCCCGCATTTCGGACATTCGATCGCAAACTTTGCCATAACTGTTCCCCCTTCAAATATATAAAATTACTTATTTACCGACATCATCTATCAGTCCGAGACTGATCAGTTCCTTACGCGTCTTGGAATAACTTCCGAAGAACGCGATCATAGCCATATAAGTGACCCAGGTCATCCTTTGTTTCTTAGTCTCTATCAGTGAATATGTCTGTCTGCTGATACCGACACCACGGGACAGCTCAGCCTGGGATATGCGCAGGCGCGCACGAAGGATAGGCAGTTCTTCCGTCAGAATATCGATACATCTGTTCTGTTCGTCACTGAAATTAGTCAAATGAATTCCCCCTCCGCACAATTATACAGCAAAACAAATTTGTTTGACTGTATGATATCACGCAAAATGTCAGATTGCAATACAATATGTCAACATAAGAGACAGAATATCAGATCCGATCATTTCCTGCTATATCAGTGCTGTACAGTCTTCCGTACGATCCAGGCAATAAATGGAGCCGCTTCATTGAAACGGCTCCAAGTTAGTTGTTATATTAAGTTGTGGTTCAAGTATTAACAGTTGGTGCTAAGGTTCACTTTGAGTTCTAGGAACTCGATTAAGAAAATAAAACCTTACAGTGAAGAAATAACTGAACCAAGTGAGACCAACTGTCTACTTGATTGTGATTCTGCGTTCATCGGTCTCACCTCCTGTTTCTGACTTGTAACCTACTCTTGATCTAGGTGTTCGTCTTTTATTGATAGCTTGAGTATAGCAGAGGCTTAGGCAAAAATCATTAACGAATAATGAACGATTGTTGACATTTCTGTTATTCTCCCTGCTTCCGATCATAAAGACCTGATGACAGGCTTTTTTTCCGTGCATTAAATGGAGCCGCTGTTTGAAGCGGCTCCAAGTTGATCGTTTATTTAATTGTGGTCCAAGTATTTACAGTTGGTGCTAAGGCTCACTATGAGTTATAAAACCCGGTACGAAAAACCTTTATCGTTAAGTATTAACTGAACCAAGCAAAACCAACTGTCTACTTGATTGTGCTTCTGAGTTCATTGGTCTTGCCTCCTGTTTCTGACTCTACCTATCTCATGTTTATTTAGGTGTCTGTCTTTTGTTGATAGCTTGAGTATAGCAAAGGAGAGGTCATATTTCATTAACAAATAATGAACGATACCTGACATTCAGATTACAGGTATGACTTATTCTTGTAATCTGCCGAGCCGTTATCAGAACGGTCTGATGAATGGGCAAATACCAAGAACACGATCGCTATCACGAAGAACGAAACGACCAGGACAACCTTGATCACGGTCCCCGCAGCAAGTTCTGTCCTCTTCCACAAGAAGTCTATCTCGGTATGTTCAAGGCTGTGTTCTTCAGATCTTGATGTGACATTGTATACAGAAGCCATCAGGATATACAGCAATAACGTTATATAGAACCAAATATGCAGCAGTACTGCGTTTTCGAAATCTGAAAGACCAAATACTATGGGCGCACCCGGAATAAACTGCATAATCAGGACCGGCAGGACCAGCCAGGATACTATAGACAGAGCATAGAACGTGTTGTTCAAGCCGACAAAATGTGTAAAGTGCCACATAGCAGCCTTTTCCATAAGGATGGCAAGCGGGCAGGCAATGGCAACTATAAAGACAAATAAGACGAGCAGTTCCAGTGTAAACAAAGGATTGAGATCCCTGAAGACCTGATTGCCGCTGACGATCTCATAGATCTCGCGTGATGTATGCGCCGCTTCAACGCCATTAAAGATCTTGTAAAAACCCCAGTGGAAAAACTGGCAGATATGTCCGCACATATCACTGATCCAACCATTGTTTATAAGTGATACCACCTGCATAACAAGCGCGATCACTGTCATCACTGCCATAGCGGCCTGCTTATTCTTTATCTTGCTTTCGTAATACACAACTGAACCCTCCTATAATATGTTCTTACCTATAGGACAACCACAATTCAGAAAAGGTTCATTCTTTTTGTAAAAATATTTCAGGTTGAACAATCGTATTGATCGAAAGCCTCAAAATCAACGCCAAAGCCGCCATTAACTATTTCGCATACTGTATCAATTGCCCAGTTCTCCGGTAATCTCTTCAATAGTTTTCGACGGGTTAAGATCACTTTTCTCGTCGGGACGGCAGAATACCTCCAATTCTCTTGAAGTCACCTCGTACTCCTCATTACACCAGAAATGGTAATAGACCCCATCCACTATGGAATTTACGCCTGACTGGTAATCCGGACAAAGGAACAGATTAACATCTGACTCTATATAGTTTTCTGTAAGCGAGACTTCCGTACAGGTACTGTTGATACCTATAAACTTATTATGCGTGACGCCGGGATTATCTGTGGATGTAACTGTCTCGATCATGCTTTCCTCAGGATAGTAGATAAAGTGTGTTTGCGATGGCGAATACCATTCGTGATACAGCTCTGTGACCGAACCATCACTGATGGCAAATATCAGCATTAAAGATTCACCGCTTGATTTATCGCTCAGCATAACCGCTAATTCAGGAGTTTTGTCTCCGTTTACATTTATCAGTTCATAATACAATGAACAGTCCGCGCTATTACTGATGTGCCCTTCACTGTATTCATTCACATCCATCGATCCGATCGTCTCAAGATAAAGCGCCTTCCAATCACATTTCGGCTCGAAAATGGTATCAGTGTCTCCGCCCAGGAAAGAGACAAAATCATTAAAAGAATAGTAATTTGCCTTATCACTGACTGCCCCTGCCAGTTCGCTGTTCTCTCTCTTGTAAACCCAGGAATCATCACCGGTGCAATTATAATCAACAGCTATAAGAGGATATACAACGCCGGATTTGACAGCCTCATAATCATTGATGTAATCTTCGACAGACATACTGCGTCCGTCTTCCTCCGCATAGTCCAACAGTCTTGGGCCACCAGGAACACCAACCGATAACGAATCCTGAAATACTAAAACTTCTTCTCCTTGTAGATTGTTTCGATCTAAATAATACATAGTCACGCGTTCATAGTTAGACATACCCCAGTTATTGGAGTCCGCTATTACGATATTTCCGGTATTCATAACAGCAGCCTCGGCCCATCCGAACTGCAGAATATCTTCGCTTAGTTGTCTGTCTAACAGGCAGACTGCTTCGCCCTGATCATCCGAATAAGTGTATATCGCCAGATTTATTCTGCTGACTCCCAATGAGTTTTCAGTATGTGTTTCGTATGCAAAAATGAGTTCATTAACTCCATCGTCATCGATGTCGATAAAGTTGATAGAACGATCTGCACCTGCTGTACCTGTGTAGTCATCAAAATAACCGGTTTCCTCAAAATCCAGAATGCTTTCCCCATATACAGCAAGAATATCAAGATAAGCTTCTTCCAGTGTCATCTTTGTCTTTACAGGTTCTGTCTCAGTTGTTTGAGTGGCAGCAGGCTCTGTTTCAGCCATTGACATTACAACAGATTGCTCGGAAGCATATGACTGAGGCTCCGGTTCTTTCGGCTTATTCATTGAATTGAACCAGATAACCGCGCCCGTGATCACAGCAATACCGCAAACTGAAGCACCGATGATGCCCATAGTCTTTCCGGATAATCCCGATGCTGCTTTGATTGAGGCTTTACCAGCTGCTTTGAGAGCCTTCCCGCCTGCCGCTTTAAAAGGAAGATCTTTAGGCGTGGGAATCTTAAGCCCTTTGTAGTATTCTTCGAAGAATCTTCCAAGCGAAAGTGTTCCAACAGCGCCGCCCATGAGGCTTACCTTGTTGGACTTTTCGTATGCTTCGATACCGTTTTTGATCTTGACACGGGCGAGTCTCAGCTTGGTCTTAATGGTATTTTCAGGACATTTCATGGAGTCCGCAATATCTTTTACAGGCATCTCATCGTAATAGAAAAGAATAGTCGCCTGAAGCTGATCTGCTGTAAGCACATCGCGCATTATTCCCATAAACGTTTCTCTTTTGTCCTTTTCCAGGATAAGAGATTCAGGAAGGGGCTCAAGATCAGCGTCACCTTCGATCTCGCTTTCCTGTATATCATCGTAAGAAGCTGCGTCTTTTCTTGATCTGTATTTATCAAGCGACTTGTTTGCTGCGATCCTCTTGATCCAGGGAAGGAAAGCCATTTCTCCTGTCAGGTCTTTTATCCCTTTATAAGCCGAGATGTATGTTTCCTGCATTGCATCTTCGGCATCCTGTTTGTTGTTAAGAATAGCGTAACAAGTGGTATATACGAGTTTGCTTGACATTTCATAGAGCTCGGAGAAAGCGCCTTCATCACCGGCTTTCACTCTTTTTACCAGCTCTGCATAGATTTTAAAATCATTAATATCAGACATAACGATCAACCTCTTAATCAGCTTCGCAATGAACCCTTGATTATCCAAAACAGGATAATGAATTCAAACGATAGTAATACTATAACCACTTTTCCAACAGCGCACCATACACAACCGCAGCTTTCCCATAATGCCGCTATCAGGTGATGCTGGTCATTAAGACTCTCGTCTCTTTCGGTGATCGTGTATATACCGCTCAACAAGACATAAAGCAATAATGTCAGGTAAAACCAGATATGCAAAGCTATTT
>AUXO017784909.1_pt1 | contig 15396 bp, 38 predicted proteins | sample 768731 | NCBI WGS metagenome assembly AUXO01 (sample SAMN02715735, study PRJNA202380) | gut metagenome | biome: sheep rumen | host: Ovis aries | place: New Zealand: Palmerston North
CCGAAAAACTTATTCGGCTTGATTGTCTTCACGACATTGTTTTCTTTCATATAGTCATTACCTCCTCGAAAGTTAAACTTCCCAATATACCTCATACGGACGAGCTTCTGCCGGAATAGAAATGAGCCAGACTTTTTCTCCGAATCGGTCATAGAGTTCTGTACCAGGACCCAGCTCATCGAACGTAAAGCACGGATATGGGTACTCTTCGCTCGGACTCCATCCAAAAGTTTCTCCGGCGTCATCAAACATAAGTCCCCACATTGATTCGAGATCTCCAATGTTTCCGCATTCACCATTGTCTCCGTCCGTTCCGTTCACCCGTGCCACAAAATCTTTACATTGATCTTTGACATCTTCGATGCTCGATCGAAAATATCTTCCGTTCCAGGCAAAACAGCAGAGATCATTGCCCCGTCCCGTATACTCGACTGACGGTCGGTTCACGAATCTCCCAAATGGCTGTCCGGCTTTCTGGACAACGTATTGCGACTGAATCATACAGCATCACCTTTCTTTGTATTTCCATAGAGAGCTCCAAGAAAGTCAGAAGCCGCATGCAAATAGCCAATAGCAAACCCTGAAACACCAACCACTGCAAGACCGAAGATACCGCCTAAAGCAATCACACAATTTTTCATAGTAATTACATCTCCTCCTCAAGAAGCTCAGCAGGTTTGCTGTTATTCTGATTCTTGATCTTGTCCCGCTCAAAGAGTCCGTAACAACAAATCGCTCCAGCCATAAACCACACACCGCTCATCACCATTCCGACAATTCCTCCAATAACTCCGCCAACGACAAAAGCACCATTCTTCATTTCGCGATTCTCCTTTCAAAAAATATAGGAGAGGTGCTCATCTTCCTCTCCTTTATAGTCCCTGTAAATTTTACGACTTATACAGGCGGCATACCATTCTTGGCCCGCTCTTCATTAATCGCTTTTATCTGGTTCAGAATATCATTTCCGCTTGCAAAGACACCCTTATTGGCTCCCCGCATCTGAAAGGCTTGCCATTGCTTTAGCTCTTCAGCTGCTTCCTTAAGAAGATGTGCCGTTGTTTGCCCAAGTTCCCAATCGTTTCGATTAACAGAATGTACATCTGCTATCGCTAGCATTTCATTTATTAGATTTTCTCGCATAATATCGATTCTCCATTTCTATACTGAGCCTGTGTATTCGGCTCCAGTTGGAATATAATTTCATGGTTTTTGCATCGTTGCTCCGTTTGGCAAAGGAATCGCAGTACTTATACCAGCGCCTCAACGAGATCTTGTCCAATATCCATATCAGTAATCTCACGTATTAACCTCCTTTCTTATAGAAAAAGCTAAGAGGATCTGTAAAAATACAAATCCTCTTAGCGGAATACTGCTTACCGCACGTAGAGGTCAACAAAGCCTCCAATGATATCGCCAAGCGTCCAGTCATCGTCAGGAATATAATCCAGAACGATATTGTCGTCCTCCATAATGAACATTGCGGCACCACCGCGCACGGCTACGAGACTATACGTCTCATCAATCCGCACTTCGATGGCAGCAGCTTTGTCATCATTTTGGCCGAGCAGTTCCTCGATCTGTTCACATGCCTTGATCACGGCTTCCGCCTTGGCTCTAATTTCATCAAAATTCATTTCGTTTCTCCTCTCAAATATAATGTAAGCATCTCTGCTCTATTAGAGGAGTTGTTAATTTTACGACAATCTTAGTCCATCCAGTCGAAATTGTTGTCCTTCTTCCAAGAGTTGTAAGATTGTCCCGTCTCCACTTGAGGTCGATCTTCCGCGGGCTTTTCGGCAGCTTTGGGAGTCTCAACAGGCTTCTTCGGCTCTTCCTTTTTATCGTCCTTAGGTCCGATAACCTCGCCCACTTCCTTCATAAAATGTTTCATGCTCATTCCGAGAGAAGTAGCGATCTGTTTGTTGCTCTTGCCGATTCTCCGCTGCTCGTAAATATACTTCATAAGGTCCTTGTTGTTCATTACTTTTACTCCTTTTCAGCGTTCATTGTTGCTTTGATATTCCGACTCGATGTTCCTGAATTTACAGTACACGTTGGACCGGTCTGCGGATTACAACAAATGCCATCTCCGCTTGTCCACGTGATCGTAGGTCTATTATTTCCGATTGGACACATCATATTTGTCATTCGGCATACTCCACAGGGTAAACGATTCCAGCAGAAAGAATTATCACACCCGCTTAAGCCTCCAGTTCCATTTGAAGGATAATCCATTTTCATTCACCTCCCCAAAATATCCATGAAATTCGCGCACATGTCTGAATAGGTGACCCGCCCATTAGATCCGGCAATATACTGACAGATCTCTTCGGCTTTATCCCGGCTCTTTCCGTAGGCCATGAGCGCTTTCTTAACAGTCTTTCTCCGGTGCTTGACCTTTGAAAGCGGTTCTCCAGGTAATTTAAGCAACTTCCGTAACGCGCTCACATCCTTTACTTCAATGGTACACTTAAAGCCGTCTTCGGTAATGAAAACATCTTTGGGTTTTCCAAGCGGTTCGGAAGCATTGTGTTCCCAGTTCAGTTCAGGATCAAACTCATTAAGATTCAGTCCATCATAAAGTGTCACGCCTGGCAGAGGCTGCGCAATAATATTCGGCTCAAACGGTGGAGTACTCATCATTCCTGAAAATATCAGTCGCTTTTCGAGATTGCTTTCTTCGCCCATTAACTTTCTCCTCTTCTTAAAAAGATGGAGGCACTGTCAGCTGCCTCCGAACTCTTCGCGAAGATCTGCCCATGCTTCCGATTCCGTAAAAGATTCGATCGGATAACGGTACAGAACCTCGCCGGTTCGAATGTTATAGCTTTCGTGCCTCCCGTTTCTCGTTCGGACTGAAAAATCGTCCAAATTGAAACCTGCTAAGGGATCTCGGCGCTTAAATTGCTTTTGTTTTTGCTGTTTTTCAGCAATACCATTCAGTAGCCACGCGCCACCATCCCAGATTCTGGTTTTCATATTGGCCATAGTATTTCACTCCTTCCTATTAAAGGAGATGCAAGAGTTACGATTACTGAAATTCCTTCCACAACATACTCGGCTGGATTCCGTTATTCTTCTGGTACTTACCGTGTGTATAGTGTACCGGAACGCCAACTTCACCCATACTATCGGTATCGGCAAGTGTATGATAATAGATCTGTCCGACTTCTACGCCTGGATAAATAATGACGGGCTGCACACAGGAGATTTCCAGTGTCCAATACCCGTCAAATCCGTTATCGCCAAAACCGGCCGTTGCGTGAATGAATATCCCGAGACGCCCAATGCTTGAACGCCCTTCCAACATGGGAACAAAACCATCCGTGAAAGTCCGCTCCTGTGTTCTTGCCAAATATAGCTTTCCTGGGATCAGGAGCTTTCCGGCGTTCGGAGAGATTCGTTCGATGGTATACGGCTCCTCTTTCTTCATGTCGAGAATACTGTGGTTATAAGTTAGTAGCTCATCGGCCAGATGAAGATTATAACTATTCGGATTCAGAAACTTTTTGTCGAACGGATCGATGACGATAGTTCCCTTCTCCACTTCTTCCAGAATCCGATTCCCGCTTAGAATGCCGTAATCATTCACCTTTCCTGACCTCCTCAACGATCTTTTCTTTCCATTTGGGGCTTTTGTTCATACTCTCGACTAATTGTTTTGCCGCAAGCTGACAAATATATTCCCGGTTTTCGCTTAGCACATTTCGCACTTCATCCTTGACCCAGTCCTGAAAGCCACGATCCGGATCTCCATGTTTTGTGTATCCGGATCCCCAGCCCTTATTAAAAATACCATCGATCACAGACTGCTTGAGTTCGTTATTAATGTGATCCACACAGCTTTTTTCGACAATATCTTTGACACGCTGATCATCAAAGTCGAATGCGATCTGAACTACATGCTGCATAAGTATTGTCTCCTTTAAACTTCAATTCCGTAAAGCTGATACATGACCCAGGCTCCGATTTGTCTAGAACCGGCTTTTTTCGTTTGTGAATTGGCAATCGTCATAATTCGGTCAGCAAGTGCATCTCGTTCTTCATCACCGATATCCGCGTTTTCGATGAATTTATCGTAGAGATCACTATATTCACAAACATGATCGCACTGCTCAAGGAAAATGTGAAAGACACTTCGATAAGCGAGAAAATCATACATACGCCAATAGCTCTTTTTCAGTTGGTTTCTCAGTGTCATTCGTGAAATCCCAAGAGCATCTGCGAATTCTTCACAACTTAGGCCAAATGCGGTTCTAAGTGGATTAAAATACTTTCGCATGCGTTCCATTTCTTCCCGTTCAATAAACGTTTCCAATTAATTCAGCTCCTTATCGAGATCAGAATTATCAAGCCAGGTTTTAAATGTCTTAAAACACTTGTTGCAGAGGTTGATTGGTGCTCCGGAATATCCGTAACGAACAATCTGTACGGCATTCGTGTAGGCTTGCGAGACTGTACCACAGCGATAGCACTTATCTTGAGTTACAAGACTGGAATTAAACATCTTTTTCCTGCTCTTTCTTCGGAATATACTTCTTGAACCGGTTTTCATCCCCGACTCCGAAGTCCTCAAAGCTCATATCGTACTCTTTCATACGCTCAAGAATGGCATTAGCAAGAGTTTCTTCGTCTTTCGGATCGACATAGTTAAAGAACCGGATAGCAGACTTCACGTGAGCAGCATCCGGCATTGGAAACTTTCGCTCTTCCGGAAAGGCATACTTCCGCTTCTTAAGTTCTTCTTCACTGAGTTCGTCGCTGTGGGCGATCACCAGCGTATCAGGACCATTCGCCCAGTCGATTCCCTTCCACACGACTTCCGTATCCGGATGCTCAAAGGCCATCTGCATCTTGAGAACCGTGAAAATATCATGCAGCACACTCTCGACAACGAGTCTGGTCTTGGCATTCAGGATCATGTGGTCGCGATGAGCCTGATACCAGTTAAACATTTCAAGCAGATTATTGTTCTTCCAGCTGAAAGTCCACCAATCGGCGATCATTTCATAAACGTACTCCAGCGGCATTTCCAGAACCTTTCCGAAGGATCCGACGTTGGGATCGTCTTCAAGCAGAACCCAGTGCTGCCAGTGGTGCGGGTTCTCGTGAATATGATGGAGCCACGCCCGGTTAAACTCATCCACTACTTCAAACGTCCGATTCTTTCCGTAGAAGTAGGCGTCATAAGCGTCATACTCTTCCTTGGTCCACTTACTGGCATCATGTTGCTCTGCGTTCAGAATTGCTTCAGCCAGCTTCTCTCCGTCAAGTGTCGTGAGATTATCCTGCATCCACTTAAGACCAAGCTTTAGATTTTCAATGTGATCATGAATATACTTGTCGTACTCAATGCTCATAATTCTTCTCCTTTTAAGAAAGTTTAAAGACGACCATTCCGAGGGTAACCAGCAAGAGTGTCAGTCCGACAAACAGAAAAGCTCCGGAATAGACAAAGTAGTTATTCGTGATCTCATCGGTGCCGCCTTTCTTACGGACACTATAGGCATGATTAAACGCGATTCCGAGAAAGAGACAGGCGATTGCGCAGATAAACAAAACTTTCATTCATTTTCTCCTTCCGCATGAATTTCATAGGGATTCTCAACGGCGGGAATATCAATTGACTGCGTAAACTTAGATGCCTGATAGAACGGATCCAGAATACCTACAGCGTTTGGATCAATGAAAATTTGAGAGCCCTCGATCCGCTCTTTAATCTGATCGATCACGTTCTGCGGAATATCAATCTGGAACTTCTGCATGAGTTCGTTGAGCTCGGCAAACTGCTCATAGATCTCCGAATAGCGGCCTTCGATGCTCCTCCAGCAATCCAGAAGTTTCTTGTGCTGCTCGCCAAGGCTCTTTACATGGTCATTCATTGCCCGATAAACATTGAGTTCTTTTTCAAGTAGATCTTTCTGGGAGTTAAATACTTTATGCAGACTTTCAAACTTCGCATCGATATTTTTCATGGTGCGCTCATAACAGTCGCACATTTCCTTATAGACCGGAAGCACTTCACCGAAGTACTCTTCGATCTTCCGGCACACAACGATCCCGACCGCGATGATTGTAAACTCAATAATGATAAGTCCAGCCAAAAGAATCCAGTTGCTCATTTAAATCTCCTTTCATTGTTCCTGTAACTTTGTCACCGTTTACGTATACGGTTTCGCCTGAGCGAATATCTTCATTGTCAAATGTTTCCCTGTAGGTTTTTTCAAACCACCCTAAGAGGATACCAATACTCCCTGCGAGGATGAGTTCGCCAATACATTGCAAAACTTGTACAACAGTCATCGTATTTCTTCTCCTCGTGGTATTTATCATAGAGGTCTTTAGCGATACGCCCCATGTAATGCCAGCCGTCTTCAGATCCGTCATAAAAAATTCCTATGAGTTGACCGGCTTTCTTTGCATCTGTACAACTCAAGAGATCTTCCCATAGATCCTCGTTTTGCTGAAGAGACCAGAATATAAACTCGCATTGCATTCTAGCGTCGCCAATCGTGCTTCCATACTCCATTGCAAAATCGTAAAGAGTATGCAAATATCCGGTCGAATACCATTGGCCTAACCCAAAGCCTCCGCATGACCGGATTGCCTCAACAAAAAAATCTCTGCTGGATCCATCGGAAAGACCTGCATTCGTCTTTTCTCCGACATATCCGCAGAGATCAAAATTGTCTCGGGCTTGTAAAGTTGCCCAGCCGGTTACACTGTCACTCCGGTATTGGCTTTCTCTCCAGAAATAAGCCAGTACACCTGCTGTAATATAATCGTTTGGGCTGTGTTTGCTTAGCTCCTCCCATAGCCAGGCTTCATCTTCCTCACTTTTTCTTTCCGTATACTTTGGCTCTTCCGCATAAGCTTGGATCGGAATCACGAAAAGTATTGAAAATATCATCAGGAAGATTAAAAGACGTTTCATAGGAGTTCCCTTCTTTGTTTATAGTTTTTCGTCGTTTGTAATACCCGCCAATGCAGGCTCGTTGTACCACAGCACAAAATCTCTGGCACAGTCTTCGCAAAGATCTGCATAGCGCATTTCGTGTACATCTGGATTCACCCAGTCGATCCGGACAATGGGAACATCATGAAGACGCGTTTGTGAACTTTTCCCTCGTTCCGCGATCTGCGCATATAGTTTCCCGCATCGATCACATTTCCAGGCTTGCATTAAAGTCCCAACCTTTCTGCTTTCATTTTAGCGTACCAATCCTGTGCGATTTTTAATGCATGATCTTCATTTTTGGCCATAATAAGTCCTTCAAAAACTTTAGATCCCCAAGATATCGGTGTAAAACATTTATACTCGTTTTCAAAACTGTTCAGTTCGTAGCGATTTATCCAAGCTCTCCATTCAATTCCATTTTTCTCTATATAGCTACGAACAGTCCATACGGGCCTTAGATTTTGAAGTTCATTGGTCTCCGGACTTTCTGGATCACCGTCGATGAATTCTTCAATTTGAGCTTCATCGCCACGCCTTGTGTAATACTTCGCCAGAACTTTCGCTCGTTCATAGTCGGATGTGAGAGCGCAAATGCCGTAATCGGAATATTCACCGCTCGTTATTGCATAAAGGATCTTTCTCTCATTTCCGTTGTTTTCTGAGCTCATCAATAGCTTCCTCCATCGTTAAAAATATCGTGTGCCCAAAGTCGTATTCGGTTACTTCCATTCCAGCCGGATAATCGTGAAAATGTGCGTGCTCATGGCCGTTGAAAGATAATAGTGTATAAAGGCATTGTCCCTCCGATCCGAATACAGAAATCTCTTTCACAATGTATGCCCGAATCTCGCCTTTATATACAAAGAATACTTTTTCTTTCGGTGCAACGACAAAGTTAAACGTTACCACATTCCCTGCACCTGACCTCTGCGAATATCTTCGTCCCAATCAGCTTTTTTCTTCTTTCGGCTCGCTTTCCCTTTCAGAATCAGGATCGCAGTTTTTTGTCGCTCGTTCTCTTCTTTCAGTTTCTGATACTCGTCATAGAGAAAGCTGATGTACTCCGCTGTACGATGAACGCCTTTTATACTTGCATCCATGACTTTTTTCTCAAATATCTGTGCATGTCCGGATTCTGCTAAAGGATAGGCAAGACTTTTTTCCGTGACGCTAAGGGTCTGTAATGTTCGTCCGAAGTCTATTTCAATGTCCACAAATATCACTTCTCTCCTTCCCAGCACTGAATGAAGTTATAGATTGCTTCGACAGTATTCGTAAAATCATGATTCGGAATAGTCATCCGATAAATTATATCTTCGTCCAAACTATCTGGCCCGAAAGATAAATCGTCCTGCAATTCTCGTTTTGAAATATCTTCATCGGAATCACCTCGCTGTTTCATGCGTTCAATTCTGACTTTCCATGGAGCATAAATACGGATCGGCACAATAAGTTTATTTCTTTCATAGTGTTCAGACAGATACTTCACCCCATACGGATCAATGACGTAAATATCATGGGTATCAACAATGTCATCCGTTACTCCGTAGCGATAACCATTGTACTCGGTATAGGCGCACATCGGCCCAAGAGCGTCGAACTCTTCATTCGTAACAAAAACATGACCTCTCTCACCGTCGTAGCGAGGAGGCCTGGTCGTATAGGATTCTACAGCTTTGTATCCGTATGTTGTCTGTAATTCGTTGGCGATAGATGTCTTTCCGCTTCCGGATGGACCGACGATAAGATAAATATTTTTAAGGCTCATGATTTAATTTGTCCTTCCATTCTTCGATTGTTTTTGTTCGCTGCTTTGCAAGGCCCGGGCTAAGCTGTCGGTTCAATTGTTCGCCGATCGCATCAGCTTTTCTTAAGAAAGCATTAGCTCCTAATACATAGAAATCCTTATGATAGCCATCGACTTCTATTGCAATCCCCATTGGAAGAACTAGAAATCCGTAAACTTGTTCTTCTTTTATTTCACAGTTTTCATCTAAAATATAAACTTTACTTAAGAAATCGCACGGAAGATCAACCTCATATCGAAGCGGATTACTCATATAAGTGTCGTTCCTTTCTAAAAATTGTTTGTATTTTGGTCTGATTTTTCTTTTCAGTAATTATCATTCATACAGCAGTCATATTCGTAAAAGATGTCGAGAAGCTTGTCCAGCTCTTCAGAAATTCCTTATCATCAAGCGTCAGAAGATATAGTGTTTGCATGATTATTAGTCCTCCTCAATCTTTATCGGCCAAAGCGGTTCGCAATAATACGGAATATCAGTAGGCATAGCGATGGATGTGAAAACTTCTTTGCAGTAAGGGCATCTTGCCGGATTTACGTCACGATGAAGATAATCATACATAACAGGTTTATCATCCGGCTCGTCTACTCTGCGAAGCTTTACTGTTTCTCGTCTTTCATCAATTCCGATTGTTTCGCCCCATAAAACTTGATGACAGTGGCTACACACAGGAAGAAAGTCAATAACTGCCATATTTAATCTCCTTTTATAAAATCTCAAACGCTTCATGAAACTCTGCATCGTAAAAAGTCCAATAAACGGTCTGCGCTTCGTCATAGACTTTGTAATAGTGAGTTCCGAACTGATCCCATTTCTCTTCAAATATAAATGTCTGTCCGTGGTTAACTGGTTTTTCATTCCACGTGCTAATTTCGGCTTTCATGGTACAGAATCTATTCATACTGTTTCCTCTTTAAACGGTTCTACAATGTCAAAACGTTCCTCAAATTCTTTAGGCGTATACTTTATAACTCCACAGTCAACTCCGGGAGTCCGCACTTTATAGCCTTTGAGTTTATGGCGTTTCGGAGTGACGATCGGTTCGTAGGCTAACATTAGCGGGTTTTCAAGATAATTCCGTTTGCATTTACCCAAAATTTGACCATGCTCATTGAATAACTTCGTCTGACTCCAGTCAATCATATCGAAAATATTGTAAAGAGTTCCGTGCTCGTTTCTGAAAATGGACTCAAAATCAAGAATTATACCACGATTATTTACGTGAATATCTGTAACCAAATACTCTTTTCCATCGCATGCTGTGAATTTATCTCCGAGACCTATTCCGAGCCTTTCTCTCCAATACTGTGTCCTAAAGTCGCTCATTCAACTCTCCTTTACCAATTATTATTCAAGCAGCATCCGTATTCCTGAAATACGTCGAGAAGCTTATCTAGAACCTCACAATAGGTGGCATACTCATCATCCGTTAATTCCTTCAGAGTTTTTGCACAATCATATTTTGATGTCTTCAATCTATAACTATGATTATCGGCAGAAACACAATTTCGTTGTTTATTGCCTCTCAAGAAACAGCATCTGCGAATGAGGCTACTCAGGTTCATGAGATCTTTATAGCTCATAAAAGGAAAGTGATTGTATTCCCACGCAACACCCTTTTTCATAAGTCCACCGTGTTTTTCAGCGACTTCCTTTGGGCACATTGATCGGCGAGATTGCTTTTCTTCGGGAAGCATAGCCCTAAGCTCACGAACTTCAGCTTCCAGATCTTGAATTCTCTGCTGTAATTCTACTTTCTCATCCATTTCATCTAGTCTCCTTTCTAGTATCAAAATATCATGGTGGACCGTCTGGGACTTGAACCCAGGACCTGAGGTTTATGAGACCACTGCTCTGACCGACTGAGCTAACGGTCCATTTCCATTAGTGGGTGACAAAGTGCATTGATATAAGCTGTATGCGCTTCTTTTTCGAGCTCTTTGGCTTCCTCCCATTTTTGTTTGTAGATAGATACTTCATAGGCTTGTTCGTATCCCTCGTTTTCAAGGCATTCTAAGTAACCTTCTAATGCATACCAGCTAATAATATCGTAATCAATCTTTTTGCCATCCCTGAATTTACAGACACATACATTGTCGGAGTAAGCCTCTTCGATAGTGTATTGTAATTTACTCATTTTGTTGTCTCCTTTCTAAATCTACGAAAATGGCTGAGACGGCAGGATTTGAACCTGCGAATAACGGAGTCAAAGTCCGCTGTGTTACCCACTTCACCACGCCTCAAAATATAAGAAAAAAGCAGAAGAACTGCAATGAGTCCTTCTGCAATGGAAGTCAGACCAAACCGAATCTAAAGTGATCTTTACTCTTTAAGAAATCGTAGAACATAATGTGTTCGGTAGTTTGCTTGTAGTTTGCAAGCTTCGTCAGATCCTTGTACTCTCGCCCGACTTCGTAAGAGCCGTCGACCACAATCACTTCCGTAGTATTCAACTGCCGCAGCATTCGATTTGCTGTCTCGCGAATATTCTGGATAGTGATCCAGTCGCCTCTCAGATGCCAGGGATTTCCCTGAAGCTGATGAAGCTTATCAAAACCATAGAAATATACCCGATTTTCTTTATTATTTTCATACATTTTCTTTTCCTCCTATAAAAATTAGTTAGTTTTTTATGTCTGTCTCCTCATAATAGGAATTGTAAAATATACGAAAAAAGAGCGAGGTAGAGCCTCTCTGGACTCTTTGACCTCGCTCTTAAACGACCAGAAAACCTTGAAAAGCTGGTCCATAGCTTCATCCTCGCCTTAATAGCCCCGATCCTTCGCTATGTTTTTCGGCTTCTTCATTAGAAGCTCCGGTCCTGGTACCGCTGAAGGGACTTGAACCCTCATGACTCTCGTCGGCAGATTTTAAGTCTGCTGTGTCTACCTATTCCACCACAGCGGCAAATATAAAAGCAAGGAGCCTGTCGATGTTGACAAGCTCCTTTCTGTCTGCTTATGCTTTTTTAAGGATTTCTCTTCGATACGAGTCTCCTAGTTCATAGATCTTGTGACCAACATCGGCGTGCCCCGTCGTGAATAATTCATTCGTAAGATTATTCCAGAATGCGTCTTCGTCAATGTTTCCTTTCGTTTTGATGAGTACATATCCCAAATCGATGGCTACCAATGGCGTATTAACGCACTTCCAAAAGATCTTATGGTACTTATTATGACTACGTTTATCCCGACGCATCGCCATTAGTGTTCTCTCAAAAAGTCTCATAAATATCCTCCTTAAATTTTGTAAGCATATAGCTCCATTTAAAGAGTTGTAATAATTACGATGCCTCTACCTCTTTTGTAGCATTAATGATTGCATTTATTTCGTATTTCATGGCTTCTACAATTCTTCGTCTGCAATCGGGACAAAGATCTTGAACTGGTAGACTTTCGCCAAGGATCGCCATATCATTGTGTACCCAACCTTTTGGTAAATCTTCAAACATTTCGTCTTTGCAACGATAACCTCCGTTTAGAAATGTATTTTCATTTATCGCTTTGCTGAAAATAGTTGTTTTACATACCGAACAAGTTGTGAGACGTCCTACTATCTGAGACATGCTCCGGCCTCTCCTTCTGAATCAAACTCGATCTTGGCTTTAATGACGTTCGCTTCGTACTCTCCAGGACCGTAACCACGCGTTTCCTTCGTGACAAAGATATTTACGTCCTCCTGCGTGAGATTGTTATAGTGCTCAGCGATGATCTGACAAATATCACTTTCATTTAGTTCGACAGTAATTTTCATTCGAGGCTTACTCCTTCAGGAAGCGTTACTACGGCATTATCAAGTTCAGTTAAAGCTGAGAGAGATTGATTGATTTTTTCGAGTTTACTTTCTGCATGGTTGAGATCGAACTTCAGCTTCCAAATATCATGCTGCAGATTTTCCTGATCGGATAACAGGGCTGCTCGTTCTGTTTGGTTTTTCGCCACGTTCTGAATAAAGTCGTGCAGCGGTGTCGGATCATCGAGCAGAAACCATGCCGTAAAACCGCCCCAGCAGCGTCCCCATGCCTTAAGCCCTTTTGCAATTTGCATCTTCATAGCTTTCTGGACTTTCTCATCTGCTTCGGTGTAAATATCCGAAGAATCATAGCAGTTATACGGCTTGAGTGTGAGTCGCTTCAGTTCATCGCTTCCGGGCTGAATCACATAAATATAATGCTGATTGGAATAGGCGATCGGCAGCTTTTCGATATGAGCTTTCAGATCTCCGCCGATAGTAAAACGATAAATGAAGTGATACTTGCTCAGGTATTTATAGTTCATTTAATACATCCTCCCAGCCATAGCATTTGATACCTGATTTGATACATCATTGACAACTCCGACCCGCTCGAGAATATAACCATCCTGAAGCATACTTTCGACAGATTCCGGAATCTCAATGTCGACGACGGCCTGTTCGGAATTATCGATAACGGAAAGCTTTGAATAGTCGTACTTATACTTGCGCATGACAAAACGAATCATCATAGTAGCTTATCCCTTTCTCTTTTCCATAGAATTTCTTCGATTCTGGATTCCAGTGTATCAGTAAAGATCCCTACTTTAAAAACATGGCTCGGCGCAAATGAGAGGAGATAGTCAATATCTTCGTCGAAATGCTCTTTGGCTCGTTCATAAGCTCGATAGTTTTTAGATATTTGATCCCTCATAAAGCGATCGTGCAGTCTCTTAATCCACTCGTATTTCAGTTCTTTTGCTGGGCAGACAATATAAGGACCGGAAACAGCAAGTCTTCGCATCTCCGGAGCGTGATCATGCATCCATTCGATAACTTCCACGTGCGTTGAGCAAAGAACGATATAACCTTGTTTAGCAAGATCAAGAGCTACACGACCGTACTGCTCGATCCAATAATGACTGCAATCTGGCGGTCCGAAAAACTTAAAATTACTGCTCTCCAGATCGATAATATTATCTTTTCCGGCGATTGTTGTTTTTCCAACTCCCGGATATCCGCAAATGATAACTCCGTTCATACTCGCACCTCACTACATTACTACCAGAAATCCGATAGTGTATTCCATTCGATGCGGTTCATACATTCAGGTCTCCTCCAATGTAATGATTTCAGAGTACGGCAATGTCTTAATCCAACTACAGAACTCTCTCCACTCATCGAGCTTGTGATCCTTACGCTTTGGATAGATTCCGGCCAGAACCTCATAATTCAGCATGACTGTTCGACGCTGATTATAAGAACTCGGAAGAAGCTGAATCATTTGCCACCAATACTTTTTATCTTTAGTTTCGAGAAACATTTCTCGCGCACGATTTAACATCGAAATTGTAAGATCGAGCAAATTTGAGGGTGAAAAACGAGCAAGTTCTTCTTCGAGGTCATTGCTTCCAAAACCGACTGCAATTGTCGGAATTTCCATAGGACTTCCGTCAGGAAGCAATTGTTCATCTGAAAAATCTTGTCGTGTAAATTTCTTTGCATGAATCTTATGCATGGTAGAACAGCTATTTGCGACTGTTCCAACCTTATAGGTATCAAATTCTTTCCACCAGTAAAGCGGAGCCGTAATATCAACCGTAACAACAATCATCCGGCGATACTTGGAATCTACCGAACCAGCTTTAGCGAGATTCATCATGAGTTTATGATCGTTAGGGCCCAGTTGAAAATATTCCGTTTCATAATTCGTGTTTAATCGATCCCAATCAAACCATTCTGGGTAATCGTAATCGCCGTCGTCTTTATCATATGTAATGCCATTAATATCATGTCCGACTTCCGTGAATGTAGAAAAAAATACACTATCGCTTTTCTCCCAACTATTCATCGGATTTCTCATTCCACGAATAGCTGCCTCCCAGCCAAGAACTTCAGTATTTTCAAGTTTAATCATTAGTCTTCCTCCAGAATCTTTTCGCAAATCAGACAGACCATTCTCCCTTCCGGAATGATTCGTCCGCAACAGACACAGTATTCCATTATTCACGTCCTCCTTTATATTCGAGAATAAATACAGTATCGAGAACTGAACCGTTTTTTCTATAAACGTGAATCATTTCGGCTTGATCATTTGTAGTTTTTTCCAAGCAGCCTAAGTAACATTCCGTTGGAATTCGCTGCGAATATGTTTCGTTAAGATATTCCATCGCTCGTTCAATAGCTCTTGCACGTGTCCGAGTAATAAAGATACAGTTAATAAAATCACCGTCATCAGTAACAACCACGTAGTCTTTAATAAGATACCCTCCTTAAAAAAAAATAAAAAGGGCCATCAGATCGCTCCAATGGCCCAAAATATCATTTACTCTTCAGGACGTTCCTTCGCAAGCATGAGCTCTCCAGTGTCTTCCAGCAGTTGATCAATTTTGTTATCAAGATCGTCAAGTTTATTCTGAATATTACGAAGACGCTGCTCATTAAGTACGTCGCGATTCGGTCCGTACGGTCCATACATTCCATAATAACTATTATACGGAGTTCGAGGCGGTGCATAGCAAGCTCTATTTGTTACGTTGTTTTCATCGAGCTTGCGTTTGATTTTTCGTATAAAGCCTAAAAACTGATTGAGAATATAAATAATCAAAGCGGCCGCTAGAACGCCGATAAATACATAAAGCGCAGTCATCATTTACTAGTTTCCTCCTTAATCTTAAT
>AUXO018195909.1_pt1 | contig 15395 bp, 14 predicted proteins | sample 768731 | NCBI WGS metagenome assembly AUXO01 (sample SAMN02715735, study PRJNA202380) | gut metagenome | biome: sheep rumen | host: Ovis aries | place: New Zealand: Palmerston North
CTACAAGCCAGTACGATCGTAGATTGTACACAGAAAGAACTGGTTCTCTTACGAGAAGGACCTGTTTCCTTGGAACAGTTAAAGCAGGTGGCATATGAAAGATAAAATCAAAAGAAGCTATTCTTTGTCAAAAAACATTTATGATGATGTGCTGATACAAGGCTCCTTTTTATCCCGGTGGTACATACGATTCTTCTGGCAGTCCGTAGACGATAACCAGCTGGCGAAAGATCTGTTAAGCTGGATCGATGACGATTTGAAAGGGCGTCTTCTGGATGTTCCGACAGGAACCGGGGTCTTTACCTATAAAAAATATGAACGTATGGACCAGGCAAAGATCGTTTGTCTGGATTACAGCGAAGACATGCTGACACAGGCCATCGAACGTTTTGCCGCCATGCCCTATGTCCAATGTGTCCAGGGAGATGTTGGTCAGTTGCCGTTTCCTTCCGCTTCTTTTGACCATGTGCTCAGTATGAACGGATTTCATGCGTTTCCAGATAAAGAGAAAGCGTATCAGCAGATCTATCGGGTTTTAAAACCAGGGGGCCTGTTTACCGCTTGTTTCTATGTTCGTGGCGAGAGTCGACGAACGGATTGGCTCGTGCAACACATTCTGGCTCATAAAGGATGGTTTACCCCTCCATTTGAAACAGTACGGTCTGTTCAAAATCGTCTGAACCGCAGCTATGATATGCTTCATTTTGAAGTTCGGGGATCTTTGGTTATGGTACAAGGAAGGAAAAAGTAAGATGGAATGGTGGAAACAAGCGATTTTCTATGAAATATATCCTAAAAGCTTTCAAGATACCACTGGCAGTGGAACCGGAGATATTCAAGGGGTTATCCAACACCTGGATGATTTAAAAAAACTAGGGATCAAAGCTCTTTGGCTTACGCCGGTCTTTCCATCTCCAATGGTGGATAACGGGTATGATGTATCGGATTATACGGATATCCATCCAGATTATGGAACCATGGAAGATATGAAAGAACTGATCGAAGAAGGAAAAAAGAGGGATATCCGCATCATTGTAGATCTGGTCTTCAATCATACCTCTGATCAACATCCATGGTTTATAGAATCAAAAAAAGATAGAACCAACCCAAAAAGTGACTGGTATATCTGGAAAGATAAAGAACAGATCACCAACTGGCGTTCGTTGTTTGGGGGCTCTGCCTGGACGTATTGTCCGGAACGAGATCAGTATTATCTACATACGTTTGCCAAACAGCAGCCGGATCTGAACTGGGAGAATCCGCAAGTCAGACAAGCCTTGTGTGAAGTGGCCGGATTTTGGAAAGAACAGGGAGTTGGCGGTTTTCGGATGGATGCCGTCACATATATAAAAAAGCCTGTCTATACCAACGGCACACCGGATGGTCTGGATGGCCTGGTCAGCATTCATACTATGACAGCTAATACACCCGGTATCCTGGATTTTCTGCATGAATTTAAAACGAAGGTCACAGAAAATACGGATTTGGTGACCATTGGCGAAGCAGCCGGCATTGAACCAGATCAGATGATCGACTGGATCGGGAATGAAGGGGTCTTTGATATGATCTTTGAATTTGGTCACATAGATCTGGATTTCTGCCATGAAGAAAGATGGGATGCACCATATCCATTTACCTTGCAGGATTTAAAAAAGGCTTTATCAGCTTCGCAGCAGATGACCCAAACACAAGGATGGCTTTCTTTGTATTTTGAAAACCATGACAAACCTAGAGCAGTCAGTCATTATTTTCCGGAAGTTAAGAATACGAAAGAAGCAGCGCGTCTACTGGCCGTTTTATTATATACATTACGAGGGACACCCTTTGTGTACCAGGGACAAGAACTGGGATTGACCAATGTTGCCTGGCCGTCCATTGATCACTACAATGATGTGCTTTCCAAAGCGCAGTATGCGCATTCAGTCCACCAGGGAGCTACAGAAAAACAAGCCTTGAAAGGGGTCCACCGGTATTCCAGAGACAATGTGCGTCTGCCTATGCCATGGGATGATACATGGGCAGGTGGTTTTACGGACGGACAACCATGGCTGCCGGTATTTCCAAACTATCGAAATCAGAATGTACGGAACCAAAGACAAGATCGGCAGTCGGTTTTTCATACGTATGTTCAACTGGCACAATTGCGGCAAAAATATCCAGTATTGATCAATGGTTCCTTTACATTGTTAGCTTGTAAGGATCCGAATCTGTTTGCGTATACTCGAAAAAATAAACAGACGGAAGCGGTGATCCTTCTGAACTGGAGCGAGCAGGAAATATCTTATCCACTTTCATGGAGCTTAGGAAAAAAGATCCTTTTTGATACGTATGAACATCATCAAACAGGGTATCTGCAGCCATTAGAAGCAGTTATTATGATAAAAACCGACGATTTAAACTAATTTTAAGTTTTCTTCTTTATGGTATAGACAATAAAGGAGAACATCATTATGAATTATGTAGGAATGAAATTAGGGTTGGCTGCTTTGTTGATCTGTAGTGGATGCACCCAGCCGACAACATTGAATACAGCAGAAAAACAGACATCACAAGCGCAGACGGTTGTTACCAGTTTGGAACAGATCGACATGGCAAAATGGCAGTATAACGAAGAAGACAATGTTTATTATCAGATCGGTATTGCCTATTGTTCAGATCCGGCCGATGAAGAGGTAGAAACCTTAGCTGTCTTTGTGCCGGGGGATTATATGAAAGCACAGGATAACGGCGATGGCACCTATACATGCACATTGAATGAAGAAGCTTCCATCCATGGATATACAGCGACATCAGCACCAATCGTGATGCCGATCAATACGCCGGGTTATAGTGCCCAGGCAGCCCTGACGGACTATACGGATGTCAGTGAATACACGGATCAAGGCATGGTCTATGTTCATGCCGGCTGCAGAGGCAGGGAGTCCGGAGCACCGGCGGGTGTAACCGATCTGAAAGCAGCTATCCGTTATTTGCGTTATAGTGATCAGACCCTAGCTGGAGATAGTGAGAAGATCTTTGTGTTTGGTATGAGCGGTGGTGGTGCCCAATCGGCTGTGGTGGCCGCTAGCGGAGACAGTGAATTATACGATACCTATTTAGAAGATATCGGTGCTGTACAAGGGGTTAGTGATGCTGTTTATGGGTCAATGGACTGGTGCCCGATTACCAGCCTGGACACAGCCGATGCCGCGTATGAATGGATGATGGGATCGACCCGCAGTGATCTCAGTGAGGATCTACAGGCAATCAGTGATGCGTTGGCTCAATCTTATATCGATAGTATCAATGCCTACCAGTTTAAAGATGAAGATGGAAATGTATTGACTTTGAATGAGGACGGGATCAGCGGTTCGTATTATGACTATGTCAAAGAAGCCATTGAAACCTCTCTCAATGAATTCCTGGCCAATACGCAGTTCCCGTATACGGAAGCCGCGCAGACCATGGGAGCCATGCCTGGACAAATGCCGGAGGGACAACAACCATCTGGCCCGATGCCTTCGACAAATGATGCACAAGCGATGGATGGCATTCAAAGATCAGAAACCCAAGACACACAGCAAGAATCGACAACGTATGAGAGTGCACAGGATTATATCAATTCTCTCAATGCCAATGGACAGTGGATCACCTATGATGAAAAAACCAACACAGCATCCATTTCATCGGTAGAGGACTTCGTATCCCATTGTAAGCAAGCGTCCAAATCCTTAGGTGCCTTTGATCAGCTGGACGAAGGACAGGGGGAAAACCAGTTGTTCGCAGTGGATGGATCCGGTGGTCATTTTGATGAAACACTGGCTTCTGTTTTATCTGAGCTTGATAACGAGTATGCCCAGGATTATAAAGACGATCTGGCCCAGACCGACTGGGCTGGTAACGATGTTCAGACCCGGGTCAATATGTATTCTCCGCTTTATTATCTGTCCGCTTCCAGCCAAGGGTACCAAACCAGTACTGTAGCCAAATACTGGAGGATCCGTACCGGTATCGAGCAAGGAGATACTTCTTTGACTACAGAGCTCAACCTAGCTTTGGCATTGGAAAACTATGACGAAGTAAAGGATGTAGATTTTGCGACCATCTGGGGCCAGGGACACACCCAGGCTGAACAGACAGGGGATGCCACTTCTAATTTTATTGAATGGATCCATACGTGCATGTCAGAAAATTGAAAATTCATTGACAAATCGGCAATCGTTTTGTAGGATAAGTTTTGTTAAGGCAATGAAGAGGACGAGTACCATTGGAGTGACAACAAAGAGAGCTTTTGGCTGGTGGAAAAAAGCACGGATCGAATGGGAATAAAAACTTGGAGCTGTATGTATGTTCTGCATTAAAGAACGAACGAGGTTCATAGAAATATGAGCGAATTAGGGTGGTAACACGGCATTTCGTCCCTTGGGAGGAATGCCTTTTTTTTGAAAAAAAGAGGAGAAAAAAATGGCACAAGTAAAACTAACTGAGCAGGAAAAAGTACGTCGCAAGAAGATGCAGGATCTCATCGATATGGGGATCGATCCATTTGGTTCCCGTTATGAAAGAGATGCACGATGCGGGCAGATCATTGAACAATACGATGGATTCACAAAAGAAGAACTGGCAGAGAAAAATGTAACCGTTAAGATCGCTGGACGCATTATGCGTAAACGCCGTCAAGGAAAAGCCGGTTTCATGAATATTCAGGATGTCACCGGAGACATTCAGATCTATGTTCGTAAAGATGCCATCGGAGATGAACAATACGAAATCTTCAAGAAAAATGATATCGGAGATATCGTAGGAATCGAAGGAACGGTGATGAAAACTGATCATGGGCAGCTGTCTGTTCGCGCTGCTAACTATACTCATCTGTCTAAATCGTTGCGTCCGCTGCCAGAAAAATTTCACGGACTGCAGGATACCGAAGAACGTTTCCGCCGTCGTTATGTCGATTTGATCATGAATCCGGAAGCAAAGAAGATTGCGGTGACAAGACCACGTATCATCCGTGCCATTCAGGAATACTTGGACGGCCAGGGATTGATGGAGGTGGAAACACCGGTATTGCAGCCAATCTTAGGAGGAGCTGCTGCTCGTCCGTTCATCACACATCACAATACACTGGATATGCCGTTTTATCTGCGGATCGCCACAGAACTGCCTTTAAAGCGTTTGATCGTCGGAGGACTGGAAGGTGTTTATGAAATCGGTCGTTTGTTCCGTAATGAAGGAATGGACGCTACGCACAATCCGGAATTCACGACAGTGGAAGCGTATGTGGCTTACAGTGATCTGGATGGAATGATGGATTTGATCGAAGGCTTATTCGATCATGTGGCCAATAAAGTTTTAGGGACAACGGAAATCACATACCAAGGACAGGAAATCTCCCTGAAAGCACCGTTTAAGCGCATTTCCATGTGTGAAGCCGTCAAAGAAGCAACTGGTATTGACTTTAAACAGGAAATGACATACGAAGAAGCCAAAGCGTTAGCCGAGCAGCATGGTATTGAAGTAGAGAAGATCCATAACTCTGTGGGACATATTATCTCTTTATTCTTTGATAAGTATGTCGAAGAGAATATCGTACAGCCGACCTTTGTTTATGAATATCCGATCGAGATCAGTCCGCTGGCTAAAAAGAACAAGCAGGATCCTCGTTTTACGGATCGTTATGAATTATTCATCTGTGGTCATGAATACGCCAATGCGTTTACCGAACTGAATGATCCGATCGATCAAAGAGAACGGTTTGAAAAACAGCTGGAGCTTCGTGAACTGGGAGATGACGAAGCCAACGAGATGGATACAGACTATGTAGAAGCTCTGGAGTATGGTATGCCTCCGACTGGTGGTGTCGGATTAGGTATCGACCGCTTTGTGATGTTATTGACAGACCAGAGAACCATTCGTGAAGTATTGTTATTCCCACACATGAAAAACAGATAAAGAGGCAATGCCTCTTTTTTTGTTATTGATAGAATTTATAAGTAGATAGAAGAAGAACGATAACGAAATACAAGGAACTTTTTGTATAATTGAAATAGGAGGAGAAGAGGATGAAGAATAGAAAAATATGGATCGGTATCATTTCATTGCTTGTAGTAATTGCAGTTTTCCTTGGTATCTACAAGATGAATACACCACAATCTGTACAAGGAGATAAAGCGTATACGTTGGAAGTTGTGGATAAAGAAGGAAAATCAACAAAATATGAAAGCCGTACCGATGCAGAGTTTTTATCCCAGGCAATGGAGGAATTACAGGAACAACAGGATTTTTCCTTTGAAGGGGATAAAACAGAGTATGGTATTATGATCACCTCTGTCAATGGTACACAGGCGAAGGATAGCGATAAAGCGTACTGGGCCATTTATGTGAACGATGAATACGGCCAATATGGGGCGGATTCCCAGCCTGTCACCGATGGTGATGCCTTCAAACTGGCCTATGAAACCTACCAGTAAGTTTACAGCCCGCGATATTGTCTCGATCGGGTGTATGACAGCCATTCTGGAAGCTGTTAAATGGACGTTGTCCAGCATTCCAGGCGTAGAGCTGGTTTCGTTCTTTCTGATTCTTTTTACCATCTTCTATGGCTGGAAAACGATCCTGGCTGCTCTTGGCTTTGCGTTTCTTGAAATAATCCTATGGGGCATGGGAATCTGGAATTTTATGTATATATACATGTGGCCTCTTTTGGTCGCTTTGACTATGCTTGTCAGAAAATATGATTCTATATGGGCTTATACGTTTCTTTCAGCCGGCTTTGGTCTGTGCTTTGGGGCTTTATGTTCTATTCCTTACTTATTGATCGGGGGTCCGATTACGATGTTCACATGGTGGATTGCCGGTATTCCTTACGATATCGCACATGGGATCGCTAACTTTCTGATTATGATTTTGTTGTATAAACCGGTGTATCATGTCATGGAAAAAGTCTTTACAAAATATAAGATGCAGCCTTAAAAGCTGCATCTGTTTTATTGAAAGACAGAATCGGCGTAACGAACGGTGGCCATCGCATCCTTTGCATAACAATCCGCTCCAATCGCATCAGCATATTCCTGGGTCATCACAGCCCCGCCGACAACAGTCAACGTATCGGGTTTCTTTTCCTTTAATAACCGGATGGTTTCTTCCATGCTGACAACAGTTGTGGTCATCAGAGCACTGAGACCTACCAGTTTGATATTTTCTTCGATGGCTGTATCCACAATAACTTGCGGATCCACATCTTTTCCTAGATCCAGGACATCATAGCCATAGTTTTCCAACATGACCTTTACAATATTTTTTCCGATATCGTGGATATCTCCTTTCACGGTAGCCAGGATGATCCGACCTTTGATCTGCTGAGGCTGGCCGCGCATGGACTCCTTGACAACCTGAAAAGCGGCTTTTGCTGCCTCGGCACTCATTAAAAGCTGAGGAAGGAAGATCGTTCCCTTTTCAAACCCTTTTCCCACAATATCCAAAGCCGGGATCAGCTGGTCGTTGATGATCTGCAAAGCCTCTTTGGTTTCTAGTTCCTTTTTCATGGCCAGGGAAGCACTTTCACTTAAGCCTCGTTCGATGGCCTCCTGTAAAGTGACATCCGAATCAGACGGTAATTTGGCCTTGGCAGCCTGGGCTGTACCGGAGATATCATCGGGCATAGTGGCATAGGCTTCAATATAATCCATGCAGTTTTCATCCATATCCAATAAGGCCAGACTGGCTCGATAGGCCCGCATCATCGGCTCGTTGCCCGGATTGATGATGGCACACGATAAACCATTCTGAATGGCCATGGTAAAGAAGTTGGCATTGATGATCTCACGATGAGGTAGACCAAAAGAAATATTAGAAACTCCTAAGATGGTATGGGCCTGCAGCTCGTCCTTGATTTTTCGTAAGGCGCTTAATGTGGTAACCGCACCGGAGGTATCCGAGGAAATCGTCATTGCCAGAGGGTCAAACACAAGGTCCTTCTTATCAATTCCATATTTTTGAGCTTCCTGGCAGATGTTGCGGGCAATATCCACACGCCCTTGTGCCGTTTTCGGGATGCCTTGCTCATCCAGAGTCAGGGCTACGACAACACCCCCATATTTCTGTACCAGAGGGAAGACATGCTCCATGCTTTCACGGGTTCCGTTGACGGAGTTGACCATCGGTTTTCCGTTATAGATCCGAAAGGCTTTTTCCATGGCTGTAAAATTGGATGTATCGATCTGTAGAGGAAGACCGGTGATGGATTGCAGACGCGTGACGACTTGTTCCATCATAGCTGGTTCGTCAATTTCCGGTAAGCCAACATTAACATCCAAAATCTTTGCGCCAGCCTGTTCCTGCTGTAAACCTTCTTTTAATATATATTCCATATCGTTGTTTCGCAGAGCTTCCTTGAACCGCTTCTTTCCGGTCGGATTGATCCGCTCCCCGATAATCACCGGTTTTTTTCCGATTTCCACCGCATCGGAAAAAGAGGACACCCATGTTGTGTTCTTCTTGGTAATCGGATGGAATGGTTTATTCCTGCATTTGGCAATGGTCTGTCGAATATGCTCCGGTGTTGTTCCACAACATCCACCCAGCACCTGTACACCTAGATCAGCCATCTGGGCCATATAGTCGGAAAAAACTTCCGGTGTGACATCATAAATGGTTTGTCCGTTTTCAGTACGGGGCAAACCGGCATTCGGATTGACAAAGATCGGAACCGAAGCCACCGCGCTCAGACGACGGACCACATCCATCATTTGTAAAGGGCCTAAGCCACAGTTTACACCCAGTCCATCTACGCGTAACCCTTCAAGCATAGCTACGGTGGAATCCACCGTACCACCGGTCAGCAGCTTGCCTTTAGCATCGTAGATATTGGTGATACAAACCGGCAGATCACAGTTTTCCTTAGCTGCTAAAATGGCTGCCTTGGCTTCATAGCTATCTGACATCGTTTCAATCAAGACCAGATCCGCCCCGGCTTTGGTTCCATACCGTACGACTTCACCGAAAATATCCACAGCTGTTTCAAAAGGAAGGTCGCCCATCGGTTCCAACAGCTTACCGGTCGGACCGATATTCAAAGCGATATAGGCATCTTCTCGATGCGTTTTCCTGCGTGCCTGTTTAGCCAGTTCGACTGCTGCTGTGACGATATCTTCCAGCGTATCCGGGAACTTCAAACGGTTGGCACCGAATGTATTGGTGTTGAAAATATCGCATCCGGCTTCTAAGTAACCGGTATATACATCTAGAATATCATCGGGACGATCAAGGTTCCATGTTTCCGGCAGTTCACCACCCTGAAGGTGTTTCTGTTGCAGGATCGTTCCGGTGGCTCCATCACAGAATAACCATTCTTTACCCAGTCTTTCTAATAGTGTCTTCATAATTCCTCCTTATACATACATCGATCAGCTTGCAAACAAGAGGCACAACCTTGTATCTCTGCTATTTTTTCATCGGAACTGATTCCGATAACAGCGGTTACGGATTTACTGGGGATCATCAGTAAAGATTCAGTCAAGCTGATGCCTACTGTCCTTGGCATATCTAAAAGATCCCGGAAATATGTTTGATAGGATAGGGAGAAATCGCCATATCCAGGTGAAAACCGCGGGCGGCATGTTTTGCCTTTGGCTTTCTGTGCGGTAATCAGGTCTTGATTGATCTGATCACAATACGCTTCAATATAAGCAGCACCAGCTGCCTGGTAAATGGCAGCTTCCACCATATTCAGGATCTCTGCCCGCCGGATCAGACGATCGATGCCCATTCCGATGGTGGCAGCCATCAATACGACTTGGTCACAATTTTGCAGATTCCTATACAAACCTTTACTGGTAATATGCATCGGGCCAATGATGATCCGATCCTTTTCAGGAAAAGATACAGGATAGAAAACCATGTTGTGTTTGGGTTCTAGTACCTTCTCCATTTGTTCCATACAAGCATCGATCATACGATCGATCTGCTGGGTAGGCTGGATCTTTCGATATCCCAGATAGCGGTAGATTTCCTTTCGTTGTACTTCGATCATCGGATGATCTCCGACAAACTGTTCATAATACCAGCGGCGATATGGGGTTTATTCATGGAATAGACATGAATATGATTGACACCGTTGGCAATCAGATCGATGATCTGCTCTGTGGCATAAATAACACCGGCCTGGGCCATTTTCTTTTCATCATGGCCGAAACGATCCACCATGTTGCGGAAACGATAAGGCATCGAAGAACCGGACATAGCCACACTGTTAGCCACCTGCCGGACATTGGTAATAGGCATGATCCCGGCAACCACCGGTACATGGATGCCGGCTTTTTGGATCTTATAGAGAAAGTTATAGAGAATGTTGTTGTCAAAGAACATCTGGGTTGTTAAAAAATCACAACCGGCCTCTACTTTCTCCTTTAAATACCGGATATCATCCGACTGATATGTACATTCCACGTGACCTTCCGGATAACAGGCTGCCCCGATACAAATGTCCGGATTGATTGCCTTGATTTCCCGGATCAGCTGGGAAGCATGGTGATAATCATGGCAGATAGATCCATTGGAGGGGATATCTCCTCGTAATGCCATGATGTTCTCGATCCCAATGCTCTGATAATGCTCCAGCATATGGTGAACATGTTCTCGGGTACTGGAAACACAGGTCAGATGGGCTAATACCGGTGTCCCATGCTTATTTTGTAAAGAGGCGGCAATATTAGCTGTATACTCACTGGTGCCACCACCGGCTCCATAGGTTACACTCATAAAATCTGGGTGCAGGGCCGCAATTTGGCTGGCGGCCTGTTCCACCGCCGGATATTTGTTAGATGTTTTCGGGGGAAAGACCTCGAAGGAAATCGTAATTTCATTTTGATTGATTATATCGATGATTTTCATAATTCATACCATCCTTTGATAAAAATTATAAACGGACTCTAAACTAAGAACAACAATTCCATCATAGGAATTACCTATCATAGACTCTTAAAAGAATTGATAAGTCGTCTTTTTTCTTGAGGAAAAACATGATAAGGTTAAGAAAAGATGAAGGAGCCAGCCCATGAAACGCACCTGCCTTTTGTTTCTTTGTTTCATGATGGTATTAACTATCAGTGCTTGCCAGATGCAGCCAGCCTCTGACCAACAGCTTGCGGAAGTCGGCACCAAAGAAGAAAAGAAACCAGTTAAAGAAAAGAAAAAAGAAGAAAAGACCTTTACCATCACACCGGAAGAACTGGAACAGCAGATCCAATGGATCAAACAATGTTACTATACACCGACTCAGGCGGATATCAAGGTAGTCGTAGATGCCGGCACGGATGGATGGAAATATACCCGGGAATACTATTATCATGATGGGGTATTCTTATTTGCGTTTATCTATGACGGGACGGAAGAACACCGTCTGTACTTTAAAGACAACCACATGATCCGATATATTGATCCAAATCATGTAATCTATGACTTTGGATCGCTGGACCCCTATAAAGACTGGGAACAAAGGGCATTAGAAGAAGCCTTGCGTCAGGTAGCTGCCGAGGAACCAGAGGCATCCACAGATCCTTGGATCGGCACATGGACAGCCGATAACGGAGCCACGATCGTTGTCCATGAGGTAACCGACACCTCGGTGCGATTGACCTACAGTAATTATACAGAACAAGGCAATTCGATGTTCCATACTGACTATGAAGCAGTGTTTACCGATTCTTCGCATACGGTTGCCACAGCGAATGCGAGTGATTCCTGGCAGTATATTTTTACATTAAGGGAGGACTCTATCGTATTGAGTTCCCGTTACCCGGACCAATACTACTATCGAAACAAGGAGGGATGATATGACGAAAAAAATATTCTATTGTTTATTATCTGTTTTGCTGATCGGCTGCTCGACCCAGACGAAAGTCAAAGATCAACCCCAGGATCCGGTAGACCTGGAGGAAGTAACGATCGAAGACAGTGACTATACCGCTTTTATCGGTACCTTTCAGGATACATCCGAAACGACGCTGACCGTAAAATTTGATGAAGAGGAAAAAGGGACCTACCTTGTTCATCTTCAGACCGGCGAGATTGACCAGGATCAAATCTTCGGGCATTTAAACTGCAAAGGTTTAGAATTTTTCAACGATGATCTTGAAGGAACAATCAATTTGGAAGAAGACCAGGCCATCGTAAAAATTACAGATAGTCGACTGGATGGCCTAAAAGAAGGAGATACATTTACGTTGACAAAAACGGACTAAAAAACGAGCATAACTCGTTTTTTTAGTCCGTTTTGTGCTATAATACTCCTCGTGAAAAACGATATTAAACGAGGCATCTTTCATATATTACTGTCGGCATTGTTCTTTTCTCTGATGTCGATCTTTGTGCGTCTGGCCGGGGATATCCCGACATTTCAAAAGGCTTTTTTCCGAAATCTGATTGCGGTAGGTGTCGCCTTTGTGATCCTGGCCAGAACACCAGAAGGATTTCATGTGAAAAAGACATCCTGGAAAAATCTCTTTTATCGCAGTTTTTTTGGATCCATGGGCATTATTTGTAACTTCTGGGCCATCGATCATATTGGCATTGCCGATGCCAATATGCTCAACAAGATGTCCCCGTTCTTCGCAATCCTTATGTCTATATTCCTATTGAGGGAGAAACCGAAAAGAATCGACATATTCAGTGTTATCATTGCCTTGATTGGCGCTGCTTTTGTGATCAAACCGTCGGCTTCCATTGCCTCTTTCGGTGCTTGTATTGCGTTATTTGGAGGATTTACCTCCGGAACAGCGTATACTTTTGTCAGAAAGCTGGGACAGTCCGGAGAAAGAGGGCCAGTGATTGTTTTGTTCTTTTCTGCCTTTTCTACGATCCTATGCGTTCCTTTTATTCTTACCGGGCATGCTCCTATGTCATTGGGCCAATGGTTTTGTCTTTTATTGGCCGGCACATGTGCTTCCATTGCCCAGTTGAATATCACGGCAGCGTATACCTATGCACCAGCAGCGAAAATCTCTGTCTTTGATTATGTACAGGTTTTATTTGCGGCATTATGGGGATTTTTATTCTTTTCTGAAATACCGGACCGATACAGTGTGATCGGCTATGTACTGATTATCGGTATTGCGGTCTTCAAATATGTCATCAATAATAAAAAAAGACTAGCTCACTAGTCTTTTAAATCGTCTCCATTGGTCGCAATGACCTTTTTGTACCAAAAGAAGGAATCCTTCCGAACTCTTTTTAATGTCTTCAGATCAAATTCATCCCGATCCACATAGATGAATCCATACCGTTTTCGCATCCCTTCATGCGTGGAAATCAGATCGATGGCGGACCATGGATTGTATCCCATCATATCAACTCCATCCGCAATGACTTCCCGGATTTGTTCAATGTGCTTGCGTAAGTATTCAATTCGGTAAGGATCATGCACTTTTCCATCTTCAGTTAATGTATCGTATGCTCCCAATCCATTTTCAGTAATCAACAAAGGCAAATGGTAGCGAGAATAGATTTCCCGGGCTGTGGCACGTAAGCCCACCGGATCGATTTCCCATCCAAATTCCGTTCTTGGCAAATGCGGATTTTTATAAGGCGCATACAGTCCCGGAACGGTCTCATTTTCCTGCTGGCTGACAGCCTGCTCTCCAATGATGGCATCCGGTCGGCAATCTTGTACCGTACCTGTATTGTAATAATTAAAACCGATAAAGTCCGGATGCGCATTCTTGAAGGAATCCATATCGCCATCTTCCATTGTCGGAAGAGCATCGTTTTCCTGCAAATACGCCCACACCAGATCGTTGTAACGGCCAAAGACGACCATATCAAGATAGAACCAGTTACGGATGGCATTGAAGTTCTGTGCGGCCAGGATATCCTCGGGTTTACAGGAGGCCGGATAGATTAAAGAAATGTTCGGAGCGGAACCGATTTTTGCGTTTGGAAGCATGGTATGACAAAGTTCCATAGTCTTAGCCTGAGCGACCATCATATGGTGGTTCTGCTGGTAGATTTCTTTGATTTCATTGGTGCAGCCTTCCGGTATATGTAACGTTCCGATGACCTTACCTACTAGTGTCAGCATATTTTGTTCATTGATCGTCAGCCAGTATTTGACCCGATCTCCATAGTTTTCAAACAAGATCCGTGCATAGTTGACAAACCAGTCTACACTTTTACGGTTGGACCAGGAACCCAGTTCATCCAGTTTGGCTGGCATATCGAAATGAAACATGGTGACGATCGGTTCTATGCCGTATTTCAAGCATTCATCGATCAGATTGCTGTAGAACTGGATGCCCTTCGGATTGATGGCACCATAGCCATCTGGCAGGATCCTTGTCCAGGCAATCGAGAAACGATAAGCTTTAAATCCCATTTCAGCCATCAAGGCGATATCTTCTTTATAGTGATGATAGTGATCGGAACAGACTGTCAGATCCGAAGTACCTTCCGGCACTTTTTTTACATCCTGACAGGATGGTCCTTTTCCGTCTATTAAATTGGCACCCTCTACCTGATAGGCACTGGTGCTGGCACCCCAAAGAAAATCTTTCGGGAAAGGTTTTAGTGTTTTATGATACATAGACAATACTCCTTTTGTGGTACTATTGTATCATAAATGAAGAAAGAGGATAGAGAGATGCAATATATAGATATCGGTGTGAATTTATTCAGCAAACAATTTCGTAAGATTGAAACTTTGGTTGTTTCCCAGGCACGACTGAATGAAGTTGGAATCATCATTACCGGCAGTTCAATCCCCAGTTCCATTCAGGCGGATGCGTATACAAAAGAGAACCGGGATGTATATTGTACCGTCGGTGTGCATCCTCATGATGCCAAAAGCTGTGATGAATATACAATTGGTACTTTACGAGAACTTGCGAAGGGTAATCCCAATGTCGTAGCTATCGGAGAATGTGGGTTGGACTATGACCGGATGTTTTCCCGTAAAGAAGTCCAGCTACACTGGTTTGAAGAACAGATCAAGCTGGCCAAAGAACTCAATCTGCCTTTGTTTCTGCATGAACGCGAAGCTTCGGATGATTTCTTTGAAGTCTTGAAAAAATATCCGCAGCAGGCCCAAAGAGCGGTCGTCCATTGTTATACAGGAAACAGAGAAACGGCCGAGAAATATCTGAAGCTGGGCTGCATGTTCGGTGTGACCGGCTGGATCAATGATACCAGAAGAAACCAGGATCTGTTGGAGGCTCTTCAGAGTATACCGATGGACCGGATCATGGTGGAAACAGATGCCCCGTACTTACTGCCAAGAGGTGTCAAAGGGCTAAAGAATCCGAATGTGCCAGTGAACGTGGAATATGTGGTGGAGACACTGGCCTTAGTCAAAGGTATAAAAAAAGAAGAATGTCGAAAACAGGTGTTAGAAAACACTTTGGCATTCTTTCATCTATAGAAGTTAT
>AUXO010196043.1_pt1 | contig 15394 bp, 13 predicted proteins | sample 768731 | NCBI WGS metagenome assembly AUXO01 (sample SAMN02715735, study PRJNA202380) | gut metagenome | biome: sheep rumen | host: Ovis aries | place: New Zealand: Palmerston North
TCATCTTCTTTAATAATAACATCAATTAAAAAGCCATAATTCTCAAATTCTTTAATAATAGGACCACATAAATCATCTAAGCCTTTCGCATCAAAGGCAACTAAAAAAGTAACCCTTTGGTCCTCAATTATAATATCTCCATCATTAATACTTAAAGCTTTAAAACGTGGAGATGTCTCCTCAAGCTTTAATAAAATTTGAGATAAATATTCCTTAAGTTCATCTTCTGTTAAAGATTCATCCTTATAGCTTATTACAAGGCTTAAAGAAACCTTCAAATTATTGAAGGCTTCTTTTATCTTGTTTGTTAAATTATTATAATTTTTTAGATTTAATGCTTTATCTAAGACAAATGTAATATCAAGTTTAGATGATGCCTTATGTAATATTGCATCCTCAACCATAATATTATTATCTAAAAGATAATCTTCTTTGCTTAAGATATCTATAATTTTCATATAACTCAACTCTTTTTTATTGTTTTTTAATTCTTAAAATATGTCTAAATGTAATAATTGTATAAATGAATGGAATAATTAATGCTAAATACTGTAAATATGAAAAATTAAACATATATGTTAGCATCATAATGAATGAATATGGAATAGAATCATATAATACTAACTTAAATCTTACTCCAAGCTCAATTGCACCATTAGTAAATGATGATAATATTAACAAGAACAATATAACTAACGCATAAAACGCAAATGCTCTTGCTGCTTCTGTCATAAACGTATAAAACTGATATCTAATATTAGCTTTAGAAATTGCATCACTAACTATTTGATTAAATGATATTGTAGAATCCATATCCCCTTCTAATACATCATATAAATCAAAATCTCTTGCTATAGAATCACTATAGCTATAGCTTACAGGTCCTTGCATAAACATAGTATTGTAATAAACATTTACTTTTGTTTCATCAAATTCTAATACTAAAGAATCATTAGGCACCTTATGTGCATTTTCTCCTATAAAGAAATAAACATATAAGCCATAATTAACATTAGAAAAATCCTTATATCCTGATAGTGTTGTTTTAAAGCTCTTGCTTGTACTATCGTATGTGATTTGACCTTCCTTTAATTCAATTTTGTTAGCAAACTTTAATACCTGTAATATTTCAGTTGCATCATCTGCAGTATCCTTCCCTAAATACATAGTATTAAATATAGTTACCGCAATTACTCCTATATAGCCTATAAAGAATAATAACGCATGAATAAAAGGCAATATAAAATTATCTTTATTGAATATCCCAACTCTACTAGGTCGAGTTAATGGATAACTTAATCTTTCAAGCTCTTTCAAAATAAAATCTCCTTTTAAAATTAATATTATTATACCAAAAAAACTAATCAATTTGTATATATTATTAATATATTTTAATTCTTTATAAAATTATTAAAGTTTATTATAATAATATCGGTGATATTATGACATACTTTACTAAGGATAAACCTTATAATACATTAAATGAATACAATAAATTTAAATACAATTCTAAGGTTGCAAAAATATCTTTAAATGGTGGATTTACATGCCCTAATAAAGATGGTAAGGTAGGAATAGGTGGTTGTATTTATTGTTCTTCTTCTGGAAGTGGAGATTTTGCAGGAGATATAAAATTATCATTTCATGATCAATATTATCAAATAAAAAATATAATTGATAAGAAATGGAAAAATACAAAATATATGCCATATCTACAAGCTAATTCAAATACTTATAAGAGTGTAGATGAATTAAGAAAAATATATAATGAAATTATAGATATTGATAAAGATAACACAGTAGGTATTGCTATTGCAACACGTGCTGATTGTATAGATTTAGAAATTGTAGAATTATTAAAAGAAATAAATCAAAAAAAAGAAGTTATAATCGAACTTGGATTACAAACTTCTAATGAAAATACTGCAAAGCTAATTAATAGATGTATGACAAATGAATGCTTCAAAAACGCAGTATATATGCTATCTAAAGCAAATATATTTATTGTTGTACATATAATTAATGGCTTACCATATGAAACATATGATGATATGTTAAATACCATTAAATTCGTTAATAGCTTACCTATTAACGCAATTAAATTTCATTCATTATTAGTACTTAAAAATACTAAGCTTAATGAATTATATGAAAAAGAAAAATTCCATATACTAACTATGGATGAATATGTAAAAATAACTTCTATGCAAATATGTAATCTAAGAGATGATATTATAATAGAAAGATTACAAGCTGATTCTTCTATTGAAGATTTAGTTGAACCTAAATGGAGTAGAAAAAAACTTTTAGTAATGGATAAGATTGATATGTATTTAAGAGATAATAAATTATATCAAGGAATATATTATAAAAAGGAGCAATAAAATTTGCTCCTTTTACATATTATTAACAGAAACACCAATAGCTGTTACAATTATCGCAATGAAAATAATTGATGCAATAACAGTAACTATTGTACCAATAAGACCTAATACGAATCCTGCATTTGCATTGCCATAATATTTAATTGACTTCTTACCTATACTACCAAATACCATTGCTGGAATTGAATAGAATAATCCAGCAAAATAACACCAACAGAAAACTAAACCTAAAACACCAAGACCAATTGCAACATAACCAAATACTCTATAATAAGTAGGTTCAGATTTTTGTGTTTTTGAATTTGAATAAGAATTAGTCTTTTGTTCATTAGATGAGTTTGAATTTGTCTTTTGCTCATTAAATGAATTTGAACTAGTTTTATTTTCATTAATTGTATTAGTATTTATATTTTCGCTTGTTTTAGATGTATCTATATCCTCATCCATTTTCATAGTGCCTTCAGTAATATCGATTGGTTCATCAACATTTAATTCAGCATTTACTTTTGTTCCACAGTTACTGCAAAACAATGTGCCTTTTTCTAAAGGTCTTCCACAATTTGTACAAAACATACCTCTATATACCTCCCATATTTTTTATACAAAAATATTTTAGCACAGCTAAAAACGTAATTCAACTATATCCAACCCTCATTTATAATTGAATTCTTTTTAGAGAATTTTTCTTCATATATCTCTTCTGCTAAAAATGGCATTAATGGATATATTGCAATTAAATATAACAATAATTGATTATAATTATACATTTCTTTTAATATATACATATCTGTAAAGCTTTTTACATAATTTATATATTTAGATAATTCTCTTTTAGATAAATATTCCTTACATTTAGTAATAAATTCTTTAAAATAATAATCCATTCTAGATGAATCTATATCACATACATTTAATAAGGTATGTTCTACTCTTTTAACATATAAATCTATTTTAGATAACATATTATCATCATATATTAAATCTTCATCTAATTCGCTTGTCATAAAATAAAATCTAACTGAATCAGAATAATATTGCTTAAGCAATGACTTAATATCTAATGTATTATTATTACATTTTAAAAGCTTAGTATATGTATAATCTAGAGTTTCAGGAATTATTATTACTTTAGTAAATAATCCATTAATTGTATAATTAGTTTCTTTTTTTATTATCTCATTAAATATTATTGGCATAACTAAATTAGATAATATATTAGATTTATCTACCATTAATATAGAAATTGGAATCCATTCCTTTAAAAGACTTATAAACTCTTCTGAGAAAATAGAATCACTAGATGAATATTCATCATAATTGATAGATAAAATAGGTGCCATACCATCAACAAACAATGAATTAATAGATCCTTTTAATGGTAATCCTGAAATGTTAGTTTTATCATTTAAAACAGGTCTAAATTGTTCAGAAAAATTATATGGTAAGAACCCTTTTAAAGAATTAATTTGTCCTAAATCTCTATCATATAAGAATGGGAATAGAGGACCAAATCCATCTTGAGATGATAAATTAATTAATGTATTTTCAAATTCTTCTTCAACACTTGCAATACCTGCATCTAAAAATACATTAATAATTTCATTATGTGCATCATTAATACTCATTCCATCTAAAAAATCAGAATTAATTAATAATCCATTAGAAATAATATCAATATATTCTAATTCCATAGCTTCTTGTAATAATCTATCATCTTCTATTGCGCCAGGGAAAACTAAATATATTGCTTCTTTATATGATGTTGAAATAAATATAGGAATTTGTCTTCCTGTTAGGGGATTTAGGGCAGTAAGTCCTGAATCTGCAAATGGATAATTTGATTCTAATATTAATTTAACATTTTCTTTTTCTTGTTCACTTATATAAGTATTACAATCTATTAGATTAGGATTTAATACAATAAATGATAATCCACCTAAATATTCAGGTTTATCTAATTTAATATTAAGCTTATTTTTATTAGAAAGTGATAAAGACATTAAAAGATTTCTTTTTAATCCTAATCTTTTAATAATATCAGTTTTATATTCTTCTTTTATATCTAGTGATACTATAGTTTTATATACTTCTTTTACTACACTTGATATATCTAGTGAGAAAGATTTCATTTTTACTTTAGAACAATTAATATCATCAGGTTTTGAAAAATCATCATAAACCTTTTTTGTTTCATTATCCTCATAAAGCATTCTATTTTTATATATAATATAACCTTTTTCATATAAGTCTATAAATGCTTCTTGTAGGCTTACTAAATATTCGTCATGACGCATATTTATAAGCTTATAATCATTTATACCTATTCCAAGCTCTTTTAATTCTTCTATATATAAATTAGGAATTTCATCATCTAATAGATTATTATTCTTTTTAGATTCTTGAAATGATGATGATGCTAAAGTATCAAAACCTAGTGGGAATAGGACATTATAATCATTTAATCTATCAAATCTAGCATAAATATCTGATGCAATAATACCTCTAATATTACCATTTTGATAACCAAATTGATTAGCCTTAGGCATTGTTGTATAAATATATGATTTGCTTTTAAGCATATCATTTTCTACTATAAATCCTCTATTTAAAAGCCACTTTTTATACCAATTACCTCTTCCCATAAAATCACCTCCCCTATTATAGAAAAAAATTAGGTTATGTAATCATAACCCAAAGTTTTTATAAAATTACTTGTTCTTAACAAGATCAGTTACGTAATCTACGATATCTTTAACTGTTAGAATTTTTGTAGCGTCATCTTCATCGATTGAGATTGAAAATTTGTCTTCTAAATCCATAACGATTTGTACTGCATCAATTGAATCAGCACCTAAGTCATCCTTAAGTCTTGCTTCAGGTGTAACCTTTTCAGGAGCACAGTTAATCTCTTCTACGATGATTTTCTTTACTTCTTCAAAAATATCCATTACTAAAATCCTCCTAAATTCATACGTTTATTATACCAAATATCTTACTCAACTGCAAGTAGAGTAACATCAATAACGTTAGGTAGCTTTTTGATTTCAGTGTTTAGTGCTTGTACTGACATTTCAAGCTCTAATACTGCGATTGTTAATGTTACATAAGCTATGTTATGTACTGGCATTTCTTGAGTTATTGTTAAGATATTACAATGTCTTTCATTAATCTCATTTAATATATTAGATAATGTACCAGGCTCATCATTTAGCTTTAGTGATAGAATAACTCTTTTTCCCAAATCCTTAGATGGCTTATTTACATAATCTTTATATTTATAGAAGGTTGATCTTGAAAGACCTATTTCCCTACAGGCATCACTAATATTAACTCCCTTAGATACCTTATCCTTTATTTCGATTACTTTTTCAAAATAATCCGGAAGAACCTTTTTATTGATTACATAATATTCGTCATCCATTACATTTCCTCCATCTTAACGCCTGATGCAATACGAAGCTTTTTAACATCATAATTAAATGGTTTAAGCTTCTTTAATAAGTTATCAAGCTTCTTCTTATTTTTCTTTAGAATAATAAGCATTGTAGAACCAGAACCAGATATTGCAAAACAAACATTTAGCTTATCACATATTGCCTTAATATCATCATATGTAGGAATAAGCTTTGATCTATATGGTTCATGCATTGTATCTATGAATAATCTTTTTAGCATAGATACATCTCCACGTTCTAATGCACGAGGGATATTAACAATTCTAGATGTATTATTAACAATATCAGAATATGGTAATTCTTGAGGTAATACCTTTCTTGCCTCATGAGTAGATAAATGGAAAGGTGGTGTTACAGTTATAAAATCTAGATCTTTTGAAACCTTATAAATGTTTGGATAAAAATTATTTTCATATTTATATGATGCAACAAGAGAACCATATATTGCAGGGGCAACATTATCAGGATGTCCCTCAATTGAAACAGTTATATCAAATAACTGATTCTTAGTTAAAGGATTACCTAAAAAATAGTTTGCGGCAAATACACCTGCAACTATTAAAGAAGATGATGAACCTAATCCTCTAGATACAGGTATATCTCCTTTAAAGCCAATTCTTACAGGTATTAATTCACGTCCTAATTTATCAAATGTATACTTATATGAATCATATACTAAATTATTATTTATATTATTGAATTCATCATCAAACCCAAAGAATTCAAATTCATTTGATTTCTCAAAAGTAAAAGTATTATATAAAGATAATGCTAATCCTAATACATCAAATCCTACACATAGGTTTGCAGATGTTGCAGGTACTTTTACTTGAAGCATTTTACTACATCCTTTACATATGAAGATGCATCAGCTAACTTAACAACAGTTCTTTCGTTCTTTTTATAATTTAATACTTCAGGAATTGCTAAATTAAATTTCTTTGATAATACATCAATAGATTTAAATGCGTCATCTTCTTTAATATCAAATGCGCTTAATACTGCTTGAGGGAACTTGTATGGAGATGCAGTTGATACAACAACTGTAATATCCTTATCTAAAGTTTCCTTTTCATATTCCTTAAATGCGTTATATGCAACAGCTGTATGAGGATCAACTACGTAATTATATTTGTTATAAACATCCTTAATTACATCTAAAGTCTTTTCTTCATCAGTTGAATATGCATAAAAATATGGATAAGGGTTCTTAAAATCATATACACCCTTTGTATTTAAGCTATTCATTAAATCTGATACCTTATTAGTATCACATTCATTTGCATAATATAAGAATCTTTCTAAATTAGATGAAATTAAGATATCCATAGATGGAGAATTTGTCTTAAAGAATGGACGATTCTTATTATATTGACCATTGCTAAAGAAATCTGTTAATACATTATTCTTATTAGATGCACAAATTAAATTCTTAATAGGAAGACCTAACATTTTAGCATAGAATCCTGCAAAAATATTACCAAAGTTTCCTGTAGGTACATCAAAGTTAATCTTATCTCCATCCTTAATAATTCCATTTCTTACTAAATAGATATATGAATAGAAATAATAAACTGTTTGTGGGATTAATCTTGCAATATTAATTGAGTTTGCACTTGATAAAGATAAATCCTTATTTTCACTAAAGAATTTCTTTACAAAGCTTTGGCAATCATCGAAATTACCTTCAATAGCTAAAACCTTAGCATTTTCTCCCTTAAATGATAGCATTTGTGCTTCTTGTACAGGAGATACTCCTCCATTAGGATATAATACTACAATTGAAATACCAGGAATAGACTTAAATCCATTTAACGCAGCTCCACCTGTATCACCAGATGTTGCAGTAAGAATTGTAATGTTCTTCTTATATCCTAGCTTTTCTTTTGATAATTTCATTAATCTTGGTAATACAACTAGCGCTAAATCCTTAAATGCTAGAGTAGGACCATGGAATAATTCTAAGAAATATGCGTTATCGCATCCCTTAAGCTCAACTACATTTGGAGTGTCAAATGTAGAATATGCTTGATCAATTTCACTTTTGATTTCATCATATGTGAATTCAGGGAAAAAGGCATTTAAAATCTTAGATGCCATTGTCTTATAATCATCATTTAAATAATCTTTATAATTAATTGATGGTAGACTATCAATTACATATAATCCTCCATCATTAGCTAAACCATTTAGAATTGCTTCAGGTGATGTAACTAATTTACTTCCTCTTGTTGAATGAAACATAATTTATACCTCCAAAAACTAAACAACACCATTATATATTGTTTTAAATTAATATACAAGTGTTTTTGGCAAAAAAACACTTTCAAAAGTTATTATATTTATATAATAAAAGGCTCTCATAGAGAGCCATAATTTTTAATCATTTTTTACTGGATAATATTCCCATGCATATGCTGCAACTGAGTGAATATTAACTTTCTTAGAATCTGATGTTGCAAAATAACTACAGAAATCGTAAGCATAAGCTCTAGATGTGTCAAATGAAACACTACCATTCTTATATAATACTGCAACTAAACCATTTAATGTTCCATCATCATCTGGGTCAATAACACTATAAGATGGTGATAATACATTTTTAACATCTAATTCTTTTCTATATTGTTCACGTACTGAAACCTTAGATGCATCTTCACAATTAATAAAATAAATCTTATTCTTTTGATTTGTTACATATGCATCATAACAAATACCTTGTACATCTGTTACATCCTGAGAATCTGATGGTGAACCAAACATTACTAAGAATGTTTCTTTATTTTCCTTCATTTCCTTTGCCTTATCAAAAGAAATATATTCAAATGGTACTTCTTGATTTATATCTGCACCAGCCTTACTCCAATCACTATAAAAGCTTGAAGCTGAACATGATGCTAATGACATAACTCCAAATAAAGCTAAACCTAAACCGGCTGCTTTTGCAATGACTTTCTTCATATCATAGCCTCCAAAAACAAGTTAATTATAACTTATATAAAAGTTATTTTCAAGAACTAATCACTAATAGGTACTAAATATTCCCCTCTATAATTACTGAATCCATCATCTGGATATCTTAAATATTTTTTATCATTAGATAAAACCTTACTAGTCTTATAAATATACATCTTTTTATTATCCCATACTAAAATCTCATCAATTCCATCCCCATCTATATCGTATGCCTCATTACATACAGTAGGATGACCATCATCTGGGAATTCTAATACAGTATCTAAATCTTTATCTAATATTCCACCTGATTTATCAGGATATGTAAGAATTAAATTATGAATACCATCATAATTAATTGGTGTAATAGATGAACCATTACCCTCCATTTCTCTTTTACAAATTAAATCACCCTTATAATCATATAAAGAAATAATGCCATTACATCCCCAAAATGATGTAACACAAACCTCAAGCTCATCTTTAATATTTCTAAAAGGTGCAACACTTATTCTTTGGGCATGACCAATCTCATTATGCTTATATAGACTTCCATCTATATTAAACATATTAAATCCTTCATTACCTGAAGCTAAAATTAATCTTTTAGGCTCACCCTTCTTTAAAGATTGATAAATAATTTCATCAGTATGATCTGTATTAAAAGGCAAGTCAACTAAAATCTTACCATCACTTGATACTAAATCATAACCAATAAATAATTCATCTTTTGAATCACCATTAAAATCATAAACATATGGGAAATGACCTGTGTTCTTATTGTGATATCTAAACAATTCTTTAAAATCACTACTATAAGCAATTACATTTTGATATCTGTCTTTTATTATTAAATTCCCCTTATAACCTAATCCTTCAAGATCAGCTACTCTAATCATATCTATATTTAATCTTCTAAAAGGCTCTCCTTTAAATAAAGGATTATCCTTTATTATAGGATTTTCTATTCTCTTTATAAGCTTTAATGTATAAAAATCTTTTATATAAATATAAAAATCTCTAGAATATATTAATTCAAGCTTACCATCTCCATTAATATCTGCAACCTGACATGGTAGGTCACATGAAATAAATGAATTATCAAAAGAATTATTTGGTTCACCTATTTGCCATAAAATATCTCCATTTACATCAAAACAAGTCATAGATGATAAACGCTGGAATGAATCTCTTATATAACGCTTTTGATTCTGCATCAAAATGAAATAGCATTTACCTTTATCTCTTATGCATCTTAATTGTCTTCCTGAACCAAATTTAGCCAAATCTATTTTATGTATTAAATTAAGCTTTGGTATATATTTTCTTTTTTCTTCTAATCTTTTTTCTTCTTTAATTTTTAATTCCTGATGTTTTTTATATTCTATATCATCCATTAATAACATAAATTTAGAATATCTACATGAGGATTTTGCTACAAAGGCAATCTTACCTATAATAAAATCTATTTTATATTCTATTACATTATTACCATCAAGTAATACTTTAACATTTTTATAATCTAGAATTACATTAATATTATATGTTTTTAAATCATCTAATATTAAAGGTGATTCCTTTAATATAGTTATATCCTCATCATGTCTTCTAATTAACGCAATCTTATCTTCTTTTATACCAACAAAATAATAATCTCTTGATGTAATATAATAAAATGCCATACCACACCATAAATTAAATTCAAATACTCTTATATCAAAAGAAAAGCTATATGGACTATAAAAAGTATTTTTATTAACTAATGTAGGATATACATTCTTAAATGCACCATCCCCACAGTTATCTCCTCTATTTTGTTCTAAATATCTTATATTATCCTCTTCTGTTACAAGCCAACTACCATCTAAGCTTCTCCATTTATGTAATGGAATAGGATCATAATATCCATATGTATTTCCATATTCTAAATGATTATATTCACCTAAGGCTGTATGGAATTTATCATATGGAAATTCATCTAGTGGGAATTCTTTAAAATCTTCATTAATTAAACACTTCATATAATCTCCTAATCATATAAGGCTAAAACACGCCAAACTTCATCTTTAATATCTTTTATTAGCCATTCTGGTTCTATAATCTTACATTTATCTCTAAATGATGAAACAAATGATTTAATACAATTCTTATTTTGCATATCACATTCTAATACTAATTTATTATCATCAATAATTGTAATATTTTGATTTTTACCAAATGTTCTTTCACTAATATAAGTATTAAGACCTATAAATTCTAGCTTCACATGATAATAATCACCATTTTCTTTCATACCAAACTCATCTAAATATTTAGATTCATCATAGTCCTTTAATCTTAAGAAATGGTTTTTAGTTAGGTTATATCTATTAATTCTATTTAATTTAAAATATTTCATTTTCTTTTCTTCTTTATCATAAGCCAAAGTGAAATATGCATTATTAAATACAAATAATCTATATGGTTCAATTACATAATGCTTCTTTTCTCCATTAGATTTTAAATATGTAATTTCAACCTCAAATAAATCCTTTATTGCTTCACTTAACAATCTATATCTTTTTTCTATTTCACTTTTATCCATTGATAAAGGGAAATGATCAATCATTAATAATGGAACATCTCTTTTAATATCACCATTAATTTGGTTTAATATCTTACCCATTACAATAGAATATCCTGTGTAATCTATTTCATCTCTTCCCTCTATATATTTTCTTACATCCTCTATAGTTTGAATCTCGTTATTAGTTAATTCTAATGAAGGTAATAAATTACGATTAACTAATCTATATCCACCACTCTTACCCTTCTTAGATTCTACTATATATCCTGCAACCTCAATTTCTTTAATATATTCTCTTATATTTCTTGGGTTTATTTCTAAAAATGACGCAATCTCATCCTTTGATGTGAAATCATATCTAGAAGATAATAGCTGAATAAGCTTAATACAAGATGCTGTTTTATACATTAAAATCACTCTCCAAAAACTAATTTAATTATAACATTATTTATGTCACAACTCAAATAAATTTTATATTTAAATATAGTAAAATCTGATGCCATATTATATAATAAATATTGAAAGTTTGGTGGTACCAGTGGATATTATATTTAAGCATGAAAAACCTTTATATATAGAGCTTTATTTAGCATTAGAGGATATGATAAATAAAGGCATTTTAAAACCAGATACTAAAATGCCTTCTAAAAGATTATTATCTATAGATTTAGATATAAGTCTAAATACTGTAATGGAAGCTTATGAAATGTTAAAGGATGAAGGTTATATATATACAATTGAAAAAAAAGGCTATTTTGTACAAAGACAGCCTTCATTATCAATTAAGCCTAAATCTAAAGAAATAGTAATTAATAATGATATTAATTATAAATATGATTTTACAACTAAAAGCATTAGAGAATTTGATAATAAAAGCTTAAATAAAATAGTAAAAGATTTATTAAATGATAATAGCTATTTAAATAAAAGTCCAATGCTTGGGGATAATACATTAAAGGATGCAATAAAAGATCATTTAAAGAATAATAGAGGCATTGATGTATTATCATCTAATATAATAATTACATCTGGAATGGAAGGATTAAAGAATGTATTAGATTTAATAGATATAAATACTATATATTTAGAAAATCCAGGATATCATAAAATAAAAGATATTGTATCTAATAAAGATATAAAATATATATCACTTGATAATAAAGGTGTTTTAGTACCTAATGAAAAATGTATATTATATACTACTTCTTTTAATCAATTCCCATTAGGTATTAGAATGACTGTTGATAGAAAAAAAGAACTTATTGAATTTGCGAATAAAACATCAAGCTATATTATAGAAGATGATTTTGATACAGAATTTAGAATAAATTCTAAACCGGTTATTCCATTATATAAATTTGATTCTAATCATACTATATTCTTTTCTTCTTTTTCTACTACTATGTTTCCTGGATTAAGAATATCATATATTGTATTACCTAATGATTTATTAAAGCTATATATAGATAAATATAAGAATGAGAGTAATCCTGTATCTACTTTGATGCAGCTATCTTTGGCAAAATATATTGATGAAGGATTATATGCAAGAAGTTGTAATAAGATTAAAAGATTATATTTAAATAAAAGAACTAAATTAATAAATGAATTATTAAAATATAAGATATTTAAGCCTGATGAAAAGAAAAACTATATTTCATTATTAGTTGATTTAAAATTAAATATAGATATTGATAAATTAATATCTTATTTAAAAGATAATTCTATAAATATTAAATCTATTAAAGACTATGATATTAATAAAAAGAATTCTAATACTCTTATATTAGGTTATACTAATATATCATATGATGAAATAGATGATGCAGTATTATATTTATATAATAAAATAAATGAATATGTATGCAAAAAGGAAGCCTAAGCTTCCTTTTCGTATTTATTCTTCTTTATTCTCTTCTTTTACTTCAATTACATTTGAAGTATCATCAGATTCCTTTTTTGTATTATTAACTGTTGGGATTGTTTTTGGAGAATATCCTCTATTAGTATTTTTATTACCTCTTCTATAGATTAAGTTTGTAATATCCTTAATATGGAATAATAAGAAATATAATACTATAGCTGCAACAACATAAATTACACAAATAAGAATTGTTTTACCAACTAAATCATTTGATTTAATAAATGAATCAGGTAATGGAGAATAGAATGTTTCTAAATTATTAAATAATGCTTTATTATTTAATTTATAAGCAAATTCTTCAACACTCTTATTAAATGTTTCTAAAGCAACTCTATATTCAGATTCTGATACATCACTTTCGTATTTAGCACCATCAACATTACCATATTTATCATAGATAGGTAGGAATTTAGAATATGCATCAAATAGTGAAGATGCTTCATTAAAGAAATCTTCTTCAAATGTAAATTGGAAATTGATATCACCAGATACATTTGTACCAGAAGCATCCATAATATTAAATGATACAATTTCAGATCCTAATAAATCTTTAATTGCGTTAATTTGACCTTCTGTAAATGATACAGGTAAGAATCCATAATTAACATAGAAATTAGTTAATTTTCTTTGAGAATTTAATAATAACTCTTTTTCTGAATAAGGTGTTTTTACATATCCAGTATAATCATTTGCATATAAATCATATTCAAATGTAGTTTTAGTGTTTTCAACTTTAATAACCTTATAGTCAGTATCTTTTACTGACGCATTTGAATCATCGTTTAAATCATAATAATATTCATATGATGAATCAGTACCATTAAATTTAATACCAGCATGGTGTACTGTTTTTCCACCTGCGCCAACTGAATCAGCAAATAAGAAATTAACATCAGTTAAATAGATATAATATGTTCTTTCAAATTCATGATAGTATGTTGTTTTTAATTCAGTTGCAACGTCTTCTTCATTTTCAATAACTTCTTTATATGTACCACTATATTCATATACACCTGAGTTCATGAATATATCATATTTATCAGTTTTAGTAAAATCTTTTGCTAGATTAGTACTATCAATTAAGCCTCCTGAATATATACGGCTTAAAGTTGTATAGTCTTTATCCTTAATAGCATTCTTAACAGCATTAGATGCTGATTCTTGTAAATTTATAGTATATGATCCATATCCTACTATTGCACCTATAACAATCGCAAGGGCAATATAGGCCATCTTTAATATTGTCTTTAACATTACTTTAGTTCCTTTCATTAATGAAAATACAATAGAATTATAGCATTTTAGAGAAAAAATTCAACCTTTGACTTTACAAATAAAAAAATTAATGTATAATAATAATCGCACGACCCAAAATGGCGCAATTGGTGAAGTGGTTAACACAGCGGATTGTGGCTCCGTCACGCGCAAGTTCGACTCTTGTATTGCGCCCCATTAAGTGCATAAAAAAAGACCATATGGTCTTTTTATTTTTGAAAATACTTATACTTGAAAAATAAAATGTATTATGATATACTTTTATCGTATTTTCAAATATAGGGGTATGGTGTCAATGGTAGCACGCGGGTCTCCAAAACCTTTAGTGTGGGTTCGAATCCTACTACCCCTGCCATCTAAAAAAGCGCATAACTAAGCCAAATTTTAGGTTTGGCTTTTTTTATTTTTTATAGCTTTTAGGCTAATGTCGTCATAAATGTTGTCATGGACATAGATTATTATGCATATAAAAAGCCAAAAATGGCTTATCTCGATAAACTCCTATTACATAATTAATTGCAATTGATAATATATCATCTGGCACTATGATTAATATTATTTTCTACTGTTCAATATTTTTTGTGTATTATCTGGGATATATATAAAAATCCCCCTATCCACGGCATATTTGAATATTGATATTACTTTATCATCATATTTTGAAGTGCTAAAAACAATTATTGCTTTAAGTTTCTTCATATGATCAACAGTAAATTTTATTGCTTCTAAATATATCTCCATATCCTTATTATGTTCCATCGATCCTTTTAATGAAAAAGCAATTACTTCACACTCTTCTATTCCCAAAAGCATATATTCGAAACTATATCTATCT
>AUXO010645700.1_pt1 | contig 15393 bp, 16 predicted proteins | sample 768731 | NCBI WGS metagenome assembly AUXO01 (sample SAMN02715735, study PRJNA202380) | gut metagenome | biome: sheep rumen | host: Ovis aries | place: New Zealand: Palmerston North
TTGCACTTTAACCCTTCAGCTATTTATCCCTTGGTGTGAGCTCGATTGGCCAAATCGAACGAGAACTCTGTTCGGAGTGAGATAGGTCCGAGCCACACCCTTTTAATTTAAAAATATAAGAAATATGATATCGGAATCCCTGCCCATATACATAGATCTCTATAACTTAGTAGAGAAACTTCTATCAATAGCTGAGAATTTTGATAGATTCTTTAAATTTACTATTGGACAGAAAATGATAATTGATACTTTAGATTTATTAACGATAGTACAATTAACAAATACTACAACTGATCCACAAGAAAGAGAATCATTGCTAGAAAAATTCTTAGCTAAATTTGGAGTAGTGAAAACAATGATTCAACTATGTCTTAACAATAAAAGAATTTCTTATGATCAATCTGCTGAATTAATATTGATAGTAGACAAGATCGGAAAACAAGCTACAGCTTGGAAAAACAGAGGCAATTAAATTTTGTACTTAAGATAAAGAGCCAACAGAATCTATAGGGCTACGGTGTTATAGAGCGGGTGGACAACTATTTAATATCTAATAGATTTTAAATATATAAAGTGGCTACAAGACTGCACAAATTAGTAGTTAATCCATAGGGAGTATGGGAGATTTGTAGAATTTATGGCTACTGGTGTTGGTCTAGTTCTGGGTACTCTTCTGATAATGCTAGGAACGTGAATACGAACAACGGTAACGTGAACAACAACACTAAGTCCAATACGAATGCTAACTGTCGAGTTAGGGCGTTTTTTGCACATTATATATTTAACAAATATCTTAAAGTACATTTAATTAACACAAAAACGATGTACAATAATATTAATCATAATGCTGATATTCCCCTAGAAGAATTTATTAAAGCATACTGTGAATGTAGGAAACGTAAAAGAACTACGGTAAATGCTATGAAATTTGAAATAAATTTTATGGAGAAAATAACAGAATTATGTAACAATGTAAATAATAGAACTTATAAAATTGGAAAAAGTATAACTTTCTTAATTACTCAACCAAAACTTAGAGAGGTATTCGCTGCTAGTTTTGATGATAGAGTCATTCATCATATTATATTTGATCGTGTAAATCCTCTTTTTGAAAAAGTCTTTATCACTGATAGTTATAGTTGTAGAGAGGGCAAAGGAACTCTTTATGGAGTTAGCAGATTATCTGAAAAAATTCAAACCCTCTCTAATAATTATACTGAAGATGTATGGATTGGCAAGTTTGATATTAAAGGATTCTTCATGAGCATAAGTAAATCTAAATTATGGAAAATGCTTGAAGATTTCATTCTCACTAATTATCATGAGGCTGATAAAGATACTCTTCTTTATCTTACTGAAAAGACAGTTCTACACGCTCCTCAAAAATATTGTATTAGAAAAACACCTAAATGGAAATGGAAAGCTTTACCTAAAGATAAATCACTTTTTACTTGTAATCCAGATTGTGGTCTGCCTATTGGAAATTTGACTTCACAATGCTTTGCTAATTTCTACTTAAATGAATTTGATCATTTCATGGAAAATCTTTTTGGTGGATATTATGGAAGATATGTTGATGATTTTTATGTAGTTGCTAGAACTAAAAAGGAAATTACAGATAGAATAAATGATATAAAGAATTTTTTATGGAATAAACTCGGTTTAAAATTACATGATAAAAAGCTTTATATACAACGTTACGATAGAGGAGTTAAATTTATTGGTACTGTAGTAAAGAAAGACAGAAAGTATACTGGAAATCTAACAAGAGGAAATATAGTAAAAACTATTCACCACTTTAATGTAGTTTTGGCTACTTATGAGACTGCTGAAAAGTTTTGCTGCGTAATTAACTCTTACTTCGGTTTTATGAAATATACTAATTCTAGACGATTAAAGAAAAAATTAATAAAAAGTATTGATAATAAATGGAGAGGTATTCTATATTTCCCGCCTCCTAGAGACAAAGCCATTCTACTTTGGAATTATAATCCTACTTGGAGAATGAAACGTCTTTTGAAGACCGGAAAAATAAATATTGGACCTTAATTCCTTAAAATAGTAGGCTTAGATTTTATAGTCTAGCCTACTTAATTTTATTATTATGTGGATATATTATAAATATAATAAGAGTTATAAAAATCATACTGATATTACTTTAAGAATTCCTTTTACCCTTAGACTTAGTGATTCGGATCTGCTAAAAATAATAAATAAGTTTAATTGTCCTAAGAAGTTTAGCATGGAATGGATTGAAAAGAAATTAAAGAGTAAACCATATCGATACCTAAATAGATGGCTGACTAATGATGATATAGAACTTGATGGAAACGGATGTCATAGATTTAAGTGTACTTGTTCTATATGGTGGAGTGGAAGAGGAAGAAAGGAGGGAACTAAATTCCCTGAATGGAAAAGATTAATAAGAGATGAATATCTTAAATTTCCTCTATTCTTTGGATATATTAGTAGAACAATAATATTAACTGAAAAACCACTTTTTAAAAATAAAATTTGGATAGAAAAAGATATATTATTATATTGGATAAAGAATAATGAGAAAGCCCACTATCTAGGTTCTTATGATAAACTTATAAGACTATTGATAATAAAGGGAATTGAGAAGGACCCAAATCCTTAGATATGAAATAATAACTATTTTGGAGTATAGTGTAATGGTAACACAACAGATTTTGGTTCTGTACTTCCAGGTTCGAATCCTGGTACTCCAACTTTAATTTTCCTTCCCTCTAAATCCTTAATAATGAAAGATAGAAATTTCTATAGCCAGAGGAATACTATCAACCATTCATACGAGACTAAGTTAAAACTAACTGGCGAACACTTGAAGAAGATATAATACCAAAAAGTTATATCTTCTTCTTTCTTTCTGGAATATTTTTTAGCGCCTAAGGAAACATATTATTTAGATTCCACCCCTAAGACGACCTCAAAAAACTCGGTCGTTGTCGGGGTTTCATCTTTAATTAAGCTCTTGTATAAGACCCTGGAATAAAGAAAGATATTGACCGAACGAAACGAAGTGGAGTGAGAGAATAAGGTAGAAGTGGAATATTTTTTGAAGATATAAGTATTCTTTACATTTTCCTAAAATTTGCTAATAAAATATTCCATTTTGCTTCTATTTCAGTATTGAAAACCTTATGTTTGAATGTTAACCTAGGCGAGTTTTGAGGCTAGGTTATCTAGAATAAACTTAAAACAATAATAATTATGAAAAAACAAATAATAGAAGTACCAGCGGGAATTAGATATATTTCTGAGTGGTTAAATTTTTCTCTACCTAACTTTCCACACATACTAGACAAACAAATTCCTGGTTGTGGTTTTACTGAATGGGCAATTATGAATAATGAAGATGTAGTCTTATGTTCACCTAGGAAAATTTTATTACAGAACAAAAGTGAACAACATCTAGGGGAAGTATTTTATGTAGTGAATGATTATGAGAGAATTATAGATGCTGGAAGGGATCTATCAATTAGGGGCAAGTCTGTATTTAAGCCTGATACTTTTGTACCAACAGAAGAACAGAAGAAGGAATTCTTTAATAAATTGACAATAATGATTATGGAATATATTAAGTCCAGAAGATCTATGGGAAAACCTGCTAAAATTCTAGTTACTTATGATTCATTTAACTTAGTAAGAGATATTTTAGCTTATCATTCAGAACTTTCTATGTTTCGTATTATTATTGATGAGTTTCAGAGCATTTTTACGGACAGTAGATTCAAAGCTTCAACAGAGCTTAAATTCATGTCTTATGTTCAGGGAATTCAAAAGGTATGTTTCGTTTCAGCTACGCCAATGTTAGAAGAGTATTTAGATCGTCTTGATGAATTTAAACACTTACCTTATTTTGAACTAGACTGGTGCACAAAAGATCCTAATCGTGTTATGAAACCTGATTTAATAGTAAGACATTCAAAAAGTGTATTTACTACAGCAAAAGAAATTATTGAGAAGTATAAAAATGGACAATATGAGAAGGTTTATAGAATAGGACAGAATGGAGATCCGGAATGTGTAGAAAGTAAAGAAGCAGTGTTTTATGTCAATTCCGTTAATAATATCTGCTGTATTATTAAGAAAAGTGGATTATTGCCTGAGGATGTAAACATATTATGTGCTAATACACCAGAAAACCAGAAGAGAATAACACGTAAAATTGGTAAGAAATTTACTATTGGTAAGGTGCCTCTTAGAGGAGAACAACATAAAACTTTTACCTTTTGCACTAGAACTGTATACCTTGGAGCTGATTTTTACTCTACATGTGCCAGAACATTTGTAATAAGTGACGCTAATATTGAAACACTTGCTGTCGATATTTCTCTTGATCTACCCCAGATCCTAGGACGACAGAGATTAATAGAAAACCCATGGAAGAATAGTGCAGAATTTTATTACAAACCTATAGCATTGGATAAACAAAAGGCTAAAGAACAGTTTGATGATGAGATTAAAAAGAAATTAAAGAAAACGCAAAATCTATTAGACGCTTATTCATATAGTCCAGAATATACTAAAGAGGATTTAGCGGAGAAATATGAAAAGGACGCTAATAATAGTAGTTATAAAGATGATTATGTTTCTGTAAATCGAGTCTTTGATCCTGAGAGTAATTTATGGTTATTTCAACCATTACAGAATAATCTTGTCTTAATAGCTGAACAGAGGGCATATGACATACAACAGATAGATTACAAAGACCGTTTTAGTGTATTCAGTGCTTTAGATACCAATATACAATCTCTTAGTTCTAGGGATGAAGAAGTAAAAAATTTTATGATAATATATGAGTCTTTGCCTAATCTTTATGATAAATTAAAGTACTTATGTAATTATCAATCCTCTAATATAGACTATATACTTGGTCAAATTTCAGAAAAGCACTTTAGGGAATATTATACTGTCATTGGTCCGGATAGATGTAGAAGTTTAGGGTATAATATTAATTTACTTAACAAAGAACTTAATGTAATATCTTTTAATCCGCTATTAATTAATGTTGAAGTATATAAAATGTTTAATATTGGTGATAAATTAAGTAAAGATAATATAAAACAAAACCTATCAACATTGTATTCATCTTTAGGTTATAAAAAGACAGCCAAAGCAACAGACCTAGAACAGTGGTTTGAAATAAAAGAGATTCAATGGAGAGAGAATGGAAAAAAGATTGCAGGTTTTGAAATAATAAAAAAGAAAGGAGATTAATTTCTCCTATTCTTTTCCTTATTTGTGATATGAAATATATAATAAGAAGAAAAGAATTACCAAAATTTTTTACTAGAGAAGAAAAAGATGATGGAATTATATCAGCAGAATCAGGAGATAAAGTGATCACTTGTTCTGGAGAGGTTGAATTTAGAAGAAAATTTAAATCATATAAAATGTTTACTAAGGCAGATCGAAGTTCCTTTAGGTATTGGTTTGCTCATTGGTGTTCATATCAGGTAGTTGCTCTTAACAATGGAATTTGGCGACCAAAGTATCTTTTACACGATATTGAGAAGCCTTGGCTGAAGTTATGGTATAGAGGAGACTACAAAAAAGTTCAATCATTTCATCGTCTTCATAACTGTCATCACTTAGAATATGGGTTAACTAGGGGTTGGGATAAAATGGATTGGCAAGCTCTTGTTATTGACTGGGAGTGTTGTGCTTATTCTAAACTTGAGTCTCAACTTGATGCTAGAGAAACTTTAGAATATGAAGTAGCTCGTGATAAGTGGAAAACTTATGAAGAGATTATTCGTAGAGGAGTTGAACCAATATTAAATAAACTTGGACTATGACGTATCAAATAATAGGAGGTAATTTTGGTTCCGAGCTGAAGAAATCAGGAATTGTAAGACAAATTAGAGAAATCTTCGGAGGAGATGAAGTAGTATGTATTAATGGCGGTTTACTAAAAGACCTACCATCAGAATTATGTGGTGACCTAGTATTATGGATTCCTAACATTTCTAATGAGGAAGAAAAACATTATCCAAAGAAAAGAGTTGGATCTGTTCTTATATGTTCAAAGGTTATGAGAGAAGGGTATACAAGAGCTGAATCGATATCAAGAATTTTTAAGATGCATGGTAATGCTGTAATTGAGATTCGAAATAGTATACCAGGTTATTATACATTTACTCTCGTTGATGCACTTAATAATATATGGTATGATGGAGATAATATTAAGGAGTTATGCTTAGCAATTCTCAGGTTTTATATTTTTACGAAGGATGCAAAAAGAATTAGTACAACTCTAATTACGGATGTTAAAGAAGCAATGTCTGTAGCATTAGAATTAAGAGCTAGTTCTTGTCAAGTTATGCTTATTTCGAGATTGATAGGAATAAATAAAAACTTAGCTGATGTCGTTAAAAAGAGTTGTGGAGATAGATTCTTTGGGAATATTAGTACCAGATGTCAAAAATTATTTCCCTCAATGAGAGATAATAAGAATCATATTTTTGTAAGTCCTAGAAATAGTAATAAAGAAAGTTTGACTTTTGGAGATATGATTATTTATAGGGATGGAGATGAATATTTCCCAACTTTTGTAAATCTTAAACCTGTAGATATTAAACCTAGTATAGATTCTCCAACGCAGCTTAGAATTTATCAAGGATGTCCAAAAATTAACTTTTTGATTCATGGTCACGCTTTTATTGACAATGCTAAGATAACTGATAGGTATTATCTTTGTGGTGATGTTCGTGAAGCTGATGAAGTTATTAGGATGATTGGAGATTCAACTAGTGGGGCTATTAATCTAAAGAATCACGGTTTTTTAATTTATGCGAATACTATTGATTCCTTAGAAGAACAAGTAAAAGTTTTACATAAATTTACTATTCCAAATGCCACAAACTGATAAATATGGAAGAACTTATCATTTTCCCTTTAGTCCAGGAGCTACAAAGGATGATAGAGTAAATCATAATTGGATAGAAGATTGTCAATCTATAAACCAGTTAATATTTACTGAGAAGTTAGATGGTGAAAATACATGTTTATCGAGGAATGGTGTTTATGCTAGATCACATGCAGCTCCTACAATAACACCTTGGACCTCATGGATTAGACAGCAGTGGGCTCCTAAACAATTCGATTTACCTGAAAATATTGAACTTTTTGGAGAAAATTTAGAAGGAATTCATAGTATTGAGTATAAGAATCTTTCATCATTATTCTATATGTTTGCTGTTAGAGATAATGATAAAGACTTATGGCTAAGTTGGAATGAAGTTCAGTGGTATGCAGAATATTTTGGATTTCCATGTGTTCCAGTATTAGGTATATTTCCTCCAATAGAAGTGGAAGAAAAAGTATTAGAGATTTCACAATCTAGTAGTATTTTTGATTCTTATAATCCTATAACAGGAGAAAAATGTACTATGGAAGGTATTGTAGTTAGAAATATAGATGAGTTTAGTACATCCAATTTTAGGAATAATGTCTTTAAGTATGTTAGATCAAATCATGTTATTACAGATGAACATTGGACTAAAAATTGGAAAAGAGCAAAAATAAAAGGGACCTATTAAAGTCTCTTTATTTTTCATCTAGTGTAAACCAGATTATACTTTTTTCAGGATGTTTAATCATTCTATCTATAACTTTCCAGGTCTCTTTGTCATATTGCCATTTAGAAATTTGTTTAGCTTCTAATGCTTCCTTGACGGTATTTACAAAGAAGTTTCCAAATTTAGAAATCTCACATATTAATTTAGTTTTAATACTAGTTTCTAGTTTTTCTTTTTCTTCTTTTCCTAACTGTCCCATAAACCTAGTCCATGGTAGGGTCCAGTTTAATTCTCCTTTATCAGTTCCAATAATTTCAAATCTTCCTAAGCAGGATTCAAAAAGTAATTCTAGGTTTTTGTTAATTACAATATAATAATAATCTTCTTCCACTACTGCTCCTACTAAGAAAACTGGCTCATCTTTAAAGAAGCTTACATATTTTCCTGCACAGCATTCGCAAATCTTATGTATTTCAGCTATTTCCATCGTCAATTTCTATATAATCATGATCTCCAAACTTTTCTATAAGTTTAATAGAGTTTAGATTAAATTTTTCACAATCAAAGAGATCTATACCGCCTTCTAACAGAATGTCAACTAGCTGAATCCCACAATCTCCGTTAATATTTCTAAATTTACAGTTTGAGCAGTCATATTTTTCCGTCTTATTTAGCTTCTTAACCTCTATTACAAATTTCACAGTGTCACCCATAGTATAATAAAAGTAAGAATAATTTGACAAATGTGAATTAATTGATCTTGAATTAAGTTAATAGTAAGCTTATTTGCTTTTGCATCATCTACTATGTAATGAATAATTCCATTGATAAAGAACATGATCATTATTATCCAATCTTTAGCAAAGATTATCCACGGGAGCAGAATCATGCCAGACCAAGAAAATGAATGAATAACCAGGGCCATTTTATAGTCATTTTTATATAGCTGGTTATTAGTATTTTCTAACCAAAATTTCTTTTGTTTTAGTTTACTTAAGCATATTGGTTGAAATACAAAGTCATCTATCACATGACAAATAAACATTAATATAATTAATTTTATCATAATCAAAAATAAGGAAGAGAGTTTATTGCTCTCTCCTTTTATTTTACCACCCACCAGTAATCTGTCCATTTATGACTCTTCTCCAGAATCGATTATTTCTTTTATAGAATATATTCGTTGGGTAGTCAGGACAATACTTACTAGTTTCTTTTGATCCTTCAGTGATTACTGAAAAACCGTCTTTTGTTCTTACTGAAAATGTTTCATCCCAAGTTATTCTGAATAATGATTCAACATTTTTTCCTTTCATTGAAGATACACTAACACCTTTACCATTCTTTGTTAGATCTAGGATTAATGTAATATATCCATTATTATCAACAATGTGATGTTTACTTTGTCTAATAGATTTGCCATAATCATTTCTTACAATCGTAAATGGGATGTCTTCCTCTAGATTAAATCCAGTATAGCCAGCCAAAGATACTATTTCTTCTGCCACTTTTACTTTTAGGCTTACCATAAATAGTGTTAGGTCAATAGAAGTTCCTTCAGGTGTTTCTATTATGTTGAAATCGCTTTCACTTTTAAAGCCTCCCAATCGAATCATCATATATCTTATACTATTGGTACAGCCTTTTATTCTAGATTCTGGGTATGTACTTAGATCATTAGAAGTAATTCCTCCATGATAATTCTCATTTACTCTTTTCCATCCCATTTCAGTAGGCATTATAATGAGACCGGGAGCAAATTTAACTCCTAGGAAGTTACAATCACTCTCACTTAGATGATTAGCAATGGGTACTCCAGGAATGTCTTCAGTATCGTCCATAACCTTTTCAAATACTATAGAGTGTCTGTTATTTGCCCAAGTTACTTCCTTTACAGCTCGATAGATACATGAACTTAGTATTGATGTTATACTATTTTTGTTTCCTAAGACATAAAGACATCCAGGAACAATATCATCATGATCTATAGTAGCAATTCCGAAATTTTCTATCTCATAATCTAGGTTTTTACAATAGTCATCTGGATCTACGACTGAAATTTGTCTACAAACTCCAGTAGCGACTCTTCTTTTTCTTGTAATCAAGTATTCTCCTTTTTCCGTAAAGGATACTCTTACTGTCTTTCCTAGATCTTTATAGTAAATCATTTCAGCTCTTTTACTTCTACATGCCCATTGCCAAAAAGTTTCTTCTGTTCGTCGGCAGTTTGAATAGTTTTTCCATAGACTTTCTTCATTTCTATAGATTTCTGTTCAAGTTCTCTAACTTGCTCCAATCTCTTAGTTCCAGTTTCCCTAAGAATTTGATTAAGTTGTTCAACAGTTCTGATATTAGCATCCATTTCTTCAATCAAGGTTTCGAACTTAATATCGTCACGAACAGCCTGATTAGCAATATCGACTGTAACAGATTCAACGGCTTTAGATGCACTCTTCATTAAGGCATCGGCTGTTTGATCAATTCCATCGAATACATCACAATAATATCTCAGTTTAAGGGCTTTAATAGCAACCTGAGCTTTTTGTTTCATCAGAGGTATTGTTGTTCCTACGACTCTTTGTGCTTTTTGACAAATCATTGCATCATCTGCAGTCATAGTCACAATTTGAGCCATACTACTCTGAAGGAGATATTTTTGTTCAATCTTTTGGAAAATATCATTATTTAAAGTATTTCTGAAGACAGTCAACTTTTGTTTTTCAGGATCATTATCATCCATTTCACTAAGTTGTTTATCAATAGTTGCTAGTTTATATTGACCAGCCTCTATTAATTCTTCAATATCGTCTTTATACTTAGATATTGATTTGTATAGAAGTTCCGTTTCAGATGTTCCTTCCTGAATTTCAGTTTTGATAATGTTTACCTCTTCTTTAATTTTATCAAAACTATCTTTTACTGTATCATATCGACTTGTAAATTTTTCGTAGTCATCTAGAACCGGCTTTAAGAATGGAACATATTTTATTAGTTTCCTTTTCCATCCAGCCGCTTGACCTGGATCATTTAATTTAACTTCTCCAAGCTTAGAAAGAAGTTGTCCAAGTTGTTCACCAACATCACCTGCATTTGATCTTCTAGTAGCTTTAAGTAATTCATCCGCTGCTTGTTCAGCCACGTTACTTAACTCTGAACCATACATCAAAACAGAATTAGGTTTGGTAATATCCAATGACCTAGTTATTTTTTCGTATTTTTCTATTTCTTCTTGACTGTAACTTTCTAAAGGTCTAACCTCTGTTACATCTTTGTTCTTTTTTACAATATCGTTTGCCATTTCTTTTATATATTTATACAAAGATAAGGAAATGAAAACCCCAGGACCAATTAAGATCCCAAGGTTTTTTTCATATCTATTAATAATTCTGCAATTTTTGGAATGACTGCTATATCTTTGGCTTGCAGGTCATCTTTTGTATACTCTGTTAAGTCTTTTCCTTCTATCATCCAGTCTTCGACCATTTGTTTCCATGTATCAAAGTCAATAGTTCTAAATCTAACCATTCTTTCTTGATTAGAATATTTCCTAGCACTATTTGGACTTATATCCATTAAGCGATTTCCATCTTTGTCCTTTAAATACCACATGATACAAGGAGCTTTTTCAGCGATCATTTTAGTCATTTTAGTCTCTAAGGCTGTTTCACCAAACATAGAAGACCAAACAAGATCCATACCTCTATCCTTTGTTAAGATAGGGGATATTTTTGGGCCATTTACTGGATCTAAGTTACACATTCCCATTGTGTCACCATTAACCATGTTTAACATCATATCAGGAATCATGCTCTGCATTTTCTTAAGAAGTTCAACGTGATTTTTATTATAGGACTCAAAATCAAAGATATTAATTTTCTTTCCAAAAAAAGTTCTTCTAAGATTTGCCCCTACTTTTATGCCTAATGGTTCTTGAACTTCTAGAACTCTATTTTTAGCATAACCCTCTTCTTTTGCAAAACCCATAAGTACTTCTTTAAAATACTCGTATGGGGTTTCATTCCACTTAAATATTGCCATTTTTCTTAAATTTATATTTATCTAAAGGACAGTCAATACTACATTCCATAAAACATACTTTTGTACAATATTCTTTTACGTTACTAAGTATATCTCCGGACTTATCTGTAATATTAGTTTCATCAACCACACCCTCAACTTTAAATACATTATGTATATCTACATCACTTTCTTCTCCTGTTACTCGATTTATAGTAGTATAGTGTCTAGAAAGATCTGATGATATATAATCTTTAACGACAACGCCCATTCTAGTTTCTCCTTCGTCTTTAAAAACAATATCCCGTCCTAACATAGAATAGTCATGTTGCGCTGCAAGATATTTTCGCTTAGAGGGAAATATTTCTAGGTCTTTTACTTTAAAGCCTAAACTAGTTTTTCTTTTCCCTAATAATTTCATTATTAATTTTTTCATGACATTAATAAGGAATTATTGCGCCTGTTCATATAAGTCAAAGGTTTTATCGTACTCTGATCCAATGATTGCTGGGCTATGAGTCATAATAATTAATTGTGCTTTAGTATTAATCATTCTCATATATTTTATCAATACCTTTTGCCATATAATATGTAGGCTTGATTCAGGAGTATCCATCATAAAAATTAACTCACGATCAGGGAATAGAGCAGCTAGTATATACATAATTGAAAGACATCCAAAACTTAAATGTTGGATAGGTATTTCTTTTCCATTAGAGTCTACAAACATGTATTTATTTTTACTGCTAGAATCTACTACGAAATCTAAATTACTGCTTAAGGTTTTAAGAACTTCTTTAATAACAATAAAATTTTTATTTTCGCAGTTTAAAATAGTTTCATATCCATCTTCTGGTTGATATCTTGCTTCTTCTGAGCTATATCCAAGAAGTATAAGATCATCTAAAAAACCATCTTTCTTAATACCTTCATCCTTAGACCACTCTATCCAGGCGTCATTGTTAAGAGTAATTTTTAGATAATCGATTATATTGGAATTAAGATATTGAGATTCATTCCGGTTATATACTGCAGCTAGATATAGGTAGTATATAGTATTAAATAACGTTGTTTTTCCATAACCATTTGGACCTGTCACATAATTTATATCATTGTCCAAATTCCAATTTAACATCTTATGATTTTCACATAAGTTTCCTATTTTAATTTCTTTTATAATCATATCATAAGTAAGGAAAATAAAAGGAGAGCCTATAAGAGACTCCCCATGAAAGGTTTTACTTATTCTTGTTCTTAAGTTCAAGAATTTTCTTTTCGAGATCATCAGCAGACATCTCTTCCAGCTCCTTATCTTTCTTACGAGCAAGGGCGGCTTCAAGCTTTTTAATCTCCTCATTGGTATTAACTTCCTCGCGCTCTGCTTTGATTTCAGCTTGCTTGGTAAGATAAATATCCTTAAGAATATCAAATCTGAGTTTGATCTCTTCTACTTCTTTAGTTTCAGTTTTACCTTCTAGGAATGATAATTCTGAATCTGCATCACTAGTCTTTGACTTAACCTCTGCCAAAGCACCCTTAATCATAGGCTCTAACTGAGAGAGCTTCAGATCATACACCTGTTCTACAGTGAGAAGTCCCCTTTGAGAAGGAAATCTCAGCTTCATTTGAATCGCTTTCTTGTACATAATTTTTTTTAAATTTCGACTTTAATTATACGTTTATGTGTTCCTCCTAAACGAAGGATTATTTCATCATGGACCGTTGAATCAAATCCAAGGCCACTAAGTTGACCATCAATAGATTCAACTTGTAGTGTATTTCCTAGAACGTCTAATACCTTACGGTGTTGAAGAAGTTCTGGAATAAGATTCTCATTATGGAATGCACGAAGCTTTCCAGGAGCTTTACAATGATCAAGCATGAAGAAGTATAGTTTATTACCAACTCCATGTTCTTGCCAGTAGTTCGGGCTAAGACACATTAGATTGACTTTCTGGAATTCGCCAGTATGAAGGCCATATATCTCTTCACTAAATCCATCGCTATTAGTCAACCACTTAGACTGATCAATATGATCTAGTTCGCCATTTTTTATATAAACGGTAGCGATATCTATTTTCGCATGTGTAGCAATAGGTGTGCTTACAAAATACTGGAAGATGCTTTCACCAATAACAATTTCTGCTTTTGCTGTGCATGGTTCTCCACTAAAGCTATGGATAAAGAACTTATATGCTCCATCTTTAACTTTTTTCATATCAGTCCAGAAGATATTCTCAACACCTGTCTTCTCTGGACAAATCATGTCAATATCAAGCATACCTCCACATACCGGAGTTTTATGTCCTTTGTAAGTTGAGTAATAAATCTCTGTTCCTGTTGGTTCAATAGCATGGGCATCAAGGTCAGTACTAACTCGCCTGTTCTCCCAATCTTCATTCCACATAATAGAAAATCGGAAAGGAGCATCTACGAATCCACCAGCTGCCTTAACTGCTTGTTTAATTTGAGATTTACCAGCCAGGTTCCCGTTAAACGTCCAACTGAAGTTATTTGACCACTTCATAATTGGCTTTGATTCTTTGTTTTCTGACGTTGTCAGCGTTACAAAATTTCCTCTCTGATTGGATTGTAAGAAAAGTTCAATACTTGTACAGGTTGGAAGAATATCACTCATGAATTTATCAATTGTTACTTTTTCCACCTTATCAAACTCTGACCTTTTATGACGAGATGATACAGCTTTTTTCATTCCATCAAAGATAGAGACTTTCTGAATCTTACCATCTCCACTATTGATGTGAAGAATATCCGCAGCTTTAATGTCATCTAGTGTGGCGCACCGACGAGTAAAGCTCTCTTCAAAACCATTCTGTTCGATAAACTCCTGTGCGGTTTTAATCTGTGCTGCTGTAATAGGAGCTTTCGCCTTCATATAGTTAGCCGGATCAATACGTATATTCCACTCTTTACAAGCTTCGTTTAAGTCTTTTCCTTCTGCTAATTCAGTACATAGTACACCAATGAGTTCATTCTTAAATTTAGCTAATCCAAAATCAGATTTAGCCCAACACCAGTTATCTTGTTTGTCCGATGGAATACGATCATACTCCTTCTTTAAAGGTATCATTGCTTCAACTTTAGGCAAGTGAGTGGTACCGTCTAACAAAGATCCTTGGTTTATAAGATCTCTTACCAATTCATAGGTATCTACTGGGATTTCTTCCATACATCTTTTAAAGACGCTATACTTATCCCTTCTTCTGCCCATTAATGATGCTACGCTTGAACCGGAGGTATCAATATAAAGGCTAGGACAACTTACATAAAGATGATGAAATACTCGACTTTCACCAGGTTTTACTACACCAGGGAATTTATTAGCTTCCTCCTCTGTATACACTTTTGCATTCTTAGGCAATCCTAGAAGGAATTCAGAGGCGTTCTTCTTACATCTTTCATAAGGGAGCTTTTGCAATTCATCGAATGTTTCTACAAATGAATCTACAATAGGAGCTGCCTTAAGCATATTAGCCATTGCTTCAAAACTAGCTTTGTACTCTGCAGGACAATTGCTAATATCAAACATAGTTATGATATTATAATTTTCATCAAGACCTACAATATTTCCATATCGACGAATAAAGTTATTGCAGGTTGAACAATTGTGAACAGAGAAGTCAGGATTTCTAAATACTGGATCCTTACCAAAACCTTTCATATACTCATTCCAAAGTTCAGTTCCACTTACTCTGCTTCGGAATAACTCATTACCATTTGCAATCTTCTTAAATTGCTCATTCAATAATTCACTAATATGTTGCATAATTGTTAAATTTTTTATACATTTATAAGGAATCTCCCCCCC
>AUXO016180916.1_pt1 | contig 15389 bp, 14 predicted proteins | sample 768731 | NCBI WGS metagenome assembly AUXO01 (sample SAMN02715735, study PRJNA202380) | gut metagenome | biome: sheep rumen | host: Ovis aries | place: New Zealand: Palmerston North
AATACCAATGAAATAATGGATAAAATAAAGTATTACTATAATAACCCAATTGAGATAGATGCTATTGAAGATGAATCAGAAAAAGTATTCTATAATAGAATGGTTAATGAAGTGTATGCTGTTAGAAAAGCTCAATATGAGAAGAAAAAAGCACAAACTATGGCTATGACATATAGAAATCCAGATTTAAATAATAACGGATTTGTTAATCTTATATTTATTTCAATTATATTATTATTCCTTGCATTTGTATTATTTATTGGATTATAAAAAAATGTTCTTAAGAACATTTTTTTATATTATTTTATCGACTATTCCATATCCTAATGCTTCTTTTGAATCCATAAAATAGTCTCTTTCAGTGTCATTTTCAATTTGCTTTAAATTCTTATTAGTATTATCTGCTAGAATTCTATTTAATTTTTCTTTCATTTTAAGAATTCTAGTTGCTACAATTTTTATTTCTGTAGCTTGACCTTGAACTCCTCCAATAGGTTGATGAATCATTACTTCGGCATTAGGTAGAATAAATCGTTTTCCTTTTTTACCACTAGAAAGTAAGAAAGCAGCCATAGATGCAGCCATTCCTATACATATTGTTGACACATCACTTTTAATGTGATTTATTGTGTCATATATTGCCATTCCACTTGTTATTTCACCACCAGGGGAATTAATATATATAGAAATGTCATCGTGTGAGATAGAATCTAAATAGAGTAGTTCTGATATAACAATATTTGCAGAATCATCAGTAATTTCACCAGATAAAAGTATTATTCTGTCCTCAAGTAATTTAGAATAAAGGTCGTAAACTCTTTCTCCATTATTAGTTTTTTCTAAAACATTTGGAATAAACATATATATCACCTATTAATATAATAGTTTTTTTAATAATAATTATTCATAATTATTAATGACAAAAAAGGATAATTTGTGTTAAAATGTATATAGAATAAAGTAGGTGGATTAATAATGACTATAACTATAAAATATAAGAATGAGAAGTACACTTATCCAAAAGGTGTAACACTATATGAAATATCTAAGAATTTTCAGGATGAATTTCAAGATGAAATAATAATTGCAAAATTAGATGGGGCATTAACTGATTTAAGTACTAATGTTTTTAATAATGCGACTGTTGATTTCTATGATAGAAATTCTAGTGTTGGAAATAAAGTATATGAGTCAGGTTTAATTTTTATATTAGTAAAAGCATATAAAGAATTATTTGGTTCTAATATTATAATAAATCATTCAATAGATAAAGGTATTTATGTTAAAACAATAAAAAATATTACTGAAAAAGATTTAGAAAAAATTAAAGATGCGATGAATAATACTATTAACCAGAATTTACCTATTGATAAGATTTTAGTTAATAGAAAAGAAGCAATCAAGTTTTATCAAAAACTAAAAGAACAAGACAAAGTAGATATATTAAAGTATAATACAAATACAAATATAAATTTATATAAGTTAGAAAACACTTATGACTATTTTTTCAATAATTTGCCAATATATACAGGTTGTATAAAGGAGTTTAAACTTAGTTTAATTAATAAAAATAGTTTTGTTATAACTTATCCTAATATTTATAATAATAAAATGACATATAAACACCATGAAAAACTATTTAATGCTTTTGATGAATATGCTTCTTGGTGTGCTTCGTTAGGTATAAGAACAGTTTGCGATTTAAATAAAAAAGTGACTGAGGGTAATATAAATGATTATATTTTTTTAGCAGAAGCTTATCAAAATAATAATTTATTAAAAATTGCAGAAAATATAAGTAAGAATAAGAATATTAAAATTGTATTAATATCTGGTCCATCATCAAGTGGTAAAACAACTACCTCAAAAAAATTACAATTATTCTTAAAAGGATTTGGAATTAATCCTAAGACTTTATCAATTGATGATTATTTTGTAGATAGAGAAAAAACTCCAAAGAAAGAAGATGGAACATATGATTTTGAATCAATTAATGCGATTAAGTTAGATTTATTTAATAAAGATTTAACAAAGTTATTAAATGGAGAAAAAGTAAGAATTCCTACATATAATTTTGTGTTAGGAAAAGGAGAATATATTGATGAAGCAACATGTTTAGAAGAAAATGAAATTCTTATTATTGAAGGGTTGCATGCTTTAAATAATGAGTTGACATCATCTATAGAAAAGAAATATAAATACAAAATATATTTATCACCATTAACGGTTCTTAACTTAGACAATCACAATAGAATTAAGACAACAGAAGTCAGATTATTAAGAAGAATTGTTAGAGATAATAGAACTAGGGGATACAATGCTAAAGCTGTATTGGATGCCTGGGCATCAGTAAGAGAAGGGGAAGAAAGAAATGTATTTCCATTCCAAGATGAAGCCGATGTTATTTTTAATACAACTTTGTTATATGAACTTGGGGTATTAAAAACTTATGCAGAACCATTACTATATGTGGTGGATGAAAAAGATGATTGTTATAAAGATGCAGTCAGATTATTAAATTTACTTAAGAATATATTACCAATATCAAGTGATTGTATACCTAAGGATTCAATTATAAGAGAATTTATTGGTGATGGATATTTTATTTAGGAGGGATAATATGGTTAAAATAGCAATTAATGGATTTGGAAGAATAGGAAGGTTAGCTTTTAGAAAAATATTTGAAGAAAGTAACATGGAAGTTGTTGCGATAAATGATCTTACTGATTCAAAAACACTTGCACATCTATTAAAATATGATTCAGCTCAGAAGAGATTTGAACAAGATATTACTTTTGATGAAGAAAATATTATAGTAAATGGTAAGAAAACTAGAATATATAAAGAAAGTGACCCAGTTAATTTACCATGGAAAGAATTAGATGTTGATATAGTTTTAGAATGTACTGGTGTATTTAGGACTAGAGAAAAAGCTAGTAAACATTTAGAAGCTGGAGCAAAAAAAGTTCTTATTTCTGCACCATCTGATGGTGATGTTCCAACAATAGTATATAATGTAAATCATAATGAAGTTTCATTAGATGAAAACATATATTCAGCAGCAAGTTGTACTACAAATGCGTTAGCTCCAGTAGCAAAAATACTAAATGATAATTATGGAATTAAAGTAGGATACATGAATACTGTTCATGCATATACAAATGATCAAAATCTATTAGATTTACCTCATAAAAAGGGTGATTTAAGAAGAGCTAGAGCAGCAGCTAATAATATTGTTCCTAGTGAAACAGGAGCAGCTAAAGCAATAGGACAAGTTATACCAAAATTAGAAGGAAAATTAGACGGTGCATCTACAAGAGTACCAGTGGTTACTGGTTCAATTGTGGAACTTACTTGCGTATTAGAAAAAGATGTAACAAAAGAAGAAATAAATGAATTATTTAAAAACAGTTCTAATGAATCAATTGGATATACTGAAGAGGAGATTGTTTCAAGTGATGTAATAGGTTGTTCTTATGGTTCATTATTTGATGCAACATTAACTAAAGTTATTAAAACTAATGATAGTACTTTAGTAAAAGTATCAAGCTGGTATGATAATGAAATGAGTTATACTTGTCAAATGATTAGAACTTGTAAATATTTAGGAGAAAATATATGAAAAGAGAAAGAGAAAAACATATTACAAGATTACATTTGATATTATTTAGTTTGTTCTTAATTGCGGGTTTAACTACATTTATTATTATAAGAAGTAAGATTAATAACAGTACACAAATATATAAGGCATATGAAGAAGAAATAGTAAAAGCTAGTCAAAATTACTATAAAATAAATGATATAGAGTTGGAAGAAAACTATGAAAAAAAGGTAAATATTACTAAACTATATGATGAAGGGTTATTGTATAGTGAAGATTTAATTAAGAATTGTAAAGGGTATTCATTGATAGTAAATGAAGGAAGTTTTTCATCAGATGAACCTGATATTACTCATACTGCATATATTAAATGCGGGAAAAAATATATGACTAGTGGGTATGAACAATATTAGTAAAATAGGAGGTTTTTTATGGAGATTACAAAATTTTGGACAAAAGCAAAAATAATTGCATTAATTGTTATTATTGCTGTAATTGGTATAGTTATTGGTATAATTTTGTTTAATCGAGCAAGAGCTAAGAAAGAATATATAAAAATGGAAAGTAAAATTAGTAAAAATGCTTTTAATTATTTTTTATTTGAAAATAGTTCTTTAGATATTGATGAATATAAAAAGATTAATATTAAAAATATAGCAAAATATAATTTAATACCTAAAGATTTTTTAAATAAATGCAACGGCTATGTAATCGCAGAGAATAATTTATCAGAAGATGCGGATAACATACCACAAAATTACGACTATACCACATATTTAAAATGTAAGTCGATTTATACAACTCCAGGTTATGGAGAAGAGTCTACTTCAAAGAAAGAAGATAAGACAAAATCTCAAACTGAAGAAGATACTATCGCACCAGTTATAACTCTTTATGATTCAAAAACAATCACTATAAGTGTAGGAGATAAATTTGAAGATCCAGGTGCTTTGGCAGAAGATAATATTGATGGAGATATATCTAAGAAAATAAAAGTTACAGGTAAAGTAGATACTTCAAAAGCTGGAACTTATATTATAAAGTATACTGTTAAAGATAAAGCAGGTAATAAAGCATCAAAGACGAGAAAAGTAATTGTAAAAACTGAAAAAGTTACTAATTCAAGTAAAAAGGATAAAGTTGATCCAATTATTACATTTAAGAATAATACTGCATATCAAAATGTATGTATTGGAGAAAAAGTAGATGTTTCTAAAGATGGAGTATATGGTTATTCTGCACATGATAATAAGGATGGAGATATTACTAAAAATGTTAAGATTTCTGGGCCAAAAGGAACAGTAACGGAAGTAGGAGAGTATACATTAACATATTCTGTATCTGATGCTGCGGGAAATGAGACAAAAGTAAGTAAGAAATATAGTGGTGTTGATTGTAATAAGAAAGAAACTCCAAAGCCAACACCAACTCCAACACCAACTCCAACACCAACTCCAACTCAACCATCAGGAGGCGGTTCATCATCAGGAGGTGGATCAAGTACACCATCTTCAGGAGGCGGTTCAAGTACACCAACACCAGCACCTACTCAACCATCTGGAGGCGGTTCATCATCAGGAGGTGGATCATCATCAGGAGGTGGAAGTACAATAAATACCAATATTCCTGCTACTGGAATATCATGTCCAGATACATTTCGTGTTAAAGTTGGTACTACTCAAAATTTACATGCTTCAGTTTTACCAAGTAATGCAACTAATAAATCGTTGAATTATGCTTCAGCAAATTCATCAATAGCAAGAGTAGATACTACTGGAAATGTAACTGGTATTCAAAGAGGACAAACTAGATTAACAATAAGTACATCCAATGGTAGAACAAAAAATGTTATAATAGTAGTTGAATAAAAGAATGTTTAACATTCTTTTTTTATGATATAATTAAGATGGTGATTAATATGAAGAAAATAACTGATATAAATATAGATGGTAAGAAAGTTATAATTCGCTGTGACTATAATGTACCAATAAAGAATGGTATTATACTTGATGATACTAGAATAAAAAAAAGTATAAAAACATTAAACTATGCGATTGATAGAGCTAGTAAAGTAATAATATTATCACATTTAGGAAGAATAAAAACAAAAGATGACAAGATTAATAATTCTTTAAAACCAGTTTGTGAGTATTTAAGTTCTTTAATTAAAAAAAATATAACTTTTTGTAATTATGATGAAAATGTATCAAAGATAATAGAAGATAATGATTTAATTATGTTAGAGAATACTAGATTCTTTGATTTGGATAATAAAAAAGAAAGTAATTGTGATGATGAATTATCTAAGTTTTTTGCATCTTTTGGAGACATATTTATTAATGATGCATTTGGAGTTAGTCATAGATCTGCTGCCTCAAATGTAGGTATAACAAAGTACATAGAAAGTGCAAATGGATTTTTAATTGAAGAAGAGATTAACAATTTAAATAAACTGATTAATAATCCTGAAAGACCATATATGATTATTATGGGTGGTAAAAAAGTTTCTGATAAGATAAAAGTTATAGATAATTTGATAGAAAAAGTTGATAAAATGTTTATAGGTGGTGCGATGGTATTTACCTTTTTAAAGGCAAAAGGTATTGAAGTTGGTTCCAGTTTTGTAGAAAATGATTATATTGATTATGCTAAAGAGTTATTAGAAAAATATTCTAACAAAATAATATTAAGTATAGATTTTTATGATAGTAATAAAGAATTGATAGATAGGTTTAATAAAGATTCTATAGGTTATGATGTAGGAATTAAAACTATAAATTTATTTAAAGAAGAATTAATGAAAGCAAAAACAGTATTTTTCAATGGTCCAATGGGTCTTTTTGAAGAAGGATATGATTATGGAACAAGGGAATTAATAAAGTGTTTAAATAATTTGAATGCATATATAGTTATTGGTGGAGGAGATACTGTTAATGCTGTAAAAGAATATGCAAAAAGTAATAGTTTTATAATTTCTACTGGTGGAGGAGCATCATTAGAGTATTTGGAAGGTAAAAAATTACCTGGAATAATAGAGGAATAGTATGAAAAAGAAGTATAAATTAAATATAATATTAATCGTTTTAGTGTCTTTTATAGTAGTTTTTTTCTCATTAAAAGATAATTTTTCTGAATCAATAGATAATCTACTTCATTTAAATTATTTTTGGATTCTTATTGCTTGTTTATTAATGATATTAAATATTGTATTTCAATCTTTATCTCAATATAGATTTTTAAAAGAAGTAAAACCAGATTATAAGTTTAGTTCATGTTTGAAACTAATGACAATGGCTCTTTTCTTTAATGGAATTACACCGTTTTCTTCTGGTGGTCAACCATTTGAAGTCTATCTATTAAATAAAGAAGGAATTAAGATGGCAGATTCAGCAAATGCTTTGTTACAAAACTTTATAACATATCAATTTGCCTTAATATTTGTTGGTACTATAGCTATAATTTTAAATAAAATCTTCAATATATTTCCAGATGGTAATTTATTAAAAAATGTAGTTTTAGTTGGATATCTTATTAATGTAATTGTTATGTCTTTAATAATATTCTTTTCAAGAGCAAAGAGAATAAATACTAAAGTATTTTCAAAAATATTTGATTTTATATTTCACTTTAAATTTATAAAAAATAAAGAAGAAAAAAGAAAAAAGGCAGAAAAAGCATTGGATGATTTTTATAATAGTACAGCAATGATGAAAAATAATTTTAATAATACTTTATATAGTTTTTTATATAATTTATTAAGTTTATTTTGTTTATATATGATTCCATTGTTTGTATTCTTTTCTTTAAAAGAATATGATACAATAAATGTTATTCATTCACTTGTTCTATCTGGCTATACTTTTTTGATTGGTTCATTTGTTCCAATCCCAGGTGCAACTGGGGGCTTAGAATATGGTTTCATTGATTTCTTTGGAATTTTTTCAAAGGGAGCAGCATTATCTTCAGCAATGCTTGTTTGGAGGTTAATAACATATTATCTAGGAATGTTAATAGGAGGAATTACTTTAATAACATATAGAAGGAAGGAATAATTATGCGAATTGGTATTTTTAGTGATACATATTCACCATATATTAGTGGTCTGGTAACATCGGAATTGATGCTTAAAAAAGCATTAGAAGATATGGGACACGAAGTGTATGTAGTAACAGCAAATTTAGAAAATTTTAAATATATCAATGATAAAGATAATAAGATTATTAAAATGTCAGGATTACCAGTTGGTATATATGATGCTAGATTAACAGGTATATATTCAGTTAGTGCTATTTCTGAAATAAAAAAGTGGAAATTAGATATAATTCATTCTCAAACTGAATTTGGAATAGGTACTTTTGCTAGAATAGTTTCTAAACAATTAAATATTCCTTTAGTTCATACATATCATACTATGTATGAAGATTATATTTATTATTTAACAAGAGGACACTTTGATAAACCTAGTAAAAAATTAGTTGAGTATTTAACAAGATTCTATTGTGATACTACAGTTAGTGAGTTAATTGTACCTTCAAGAAAGATTTATAATCTATTTATTAATAAGTATAATGTTAATAAAAAAATAAATATAATAGGTACAGGAATAGATATTAATAAGTTTGAAAAAAATAATTTTAAAAATGAAGACATTAAAAAGCTTCAAGAAAAATATAGTATTAAAGATACTGACTTTGTTATAGGATCAGTTTCTAGAATTGCTAAAGAGAAAAGTATAGATAGAATTATAAATACTTTCCCAGCAGTGCTAGAAAAAATACCTAATTCAAAACTATTAATAGTAGGAGATGGACCAGATAAAGAAGAATTAATTGAATTAGCCAAAAGTAAAGGATTAGAGAAAAGTGTAATCTTTACTGGTAAAGTAGAATTAGAAAAGATTGGTATTTATTATCAACTTATGAATATATTTGTAACTTTTTCTATAACAGAAACACAAGGATTAACTGTAATTGAAGCTATGGCTTCTGGTTTACCAGTTCTTGCTATTAAGGATGATAGTTTTATAGATTCTGTCAAACATAATAAAAATGGTTTCCTATTTAATAAGGATGAAGAATATGTTGATTATGTTTATAAACTTTATAGTGATAAGAAATTGTATGAAAAACAATCATTAAACTCTCTTGAACTAGCAAAAAATCATTCATGTGCTTCTTTTGGTAAGAAAGTATTAGATGTTTATTACGATACAATAGAAATGCATAATAAAAAGAATAATATAATAAGTAGTATAAAAGATGTTATTAAAACTACCAAAAATAGTGATAAAAAAACAAAGAATGATAAATAAAAAATCATTCTTTTTATATTCGACAAAATATGTCAAAAAAAAATAGATAAAATATTAGAATTTTGTAGTATAATCGAAGAGGACACTAAAAAGAGAGGGAGAATAAAAATGGGTAAAAAAAATGTTTTAGTAGTAGATGATAATTTAAGTTTTGTAAATAATATTAAAGAATATTTTAAAGAAAATGAGTTGTTTGAAATAAAGTATATGGCTAAAGAAGGAAGAGAAGCACTAAATATTTTGAATGAAAATAAAGAAGATATTGATGTTATTCTTCTAGATATAGTAATGCCAAGAAAAGATGGTGTATTTTTACTGGAAGAAATGCAAAAAGATAATATTAGAAAAGATATAATTGTTATGACTTCTTTTAATTCAGATTTCATGATAAAAAGAGTATCCAATTTGGGTATTAAATATTTAATGTTGAAGCCATTCGAAATGAAAGATTTAGAAGTAAAATTAAAGGCAGTAGTTGATCCTTTATTAAATAGGGATGATGAAAAGGAATTAAAAATTAGTCTTACAAAATTATTACATGAACTTGGAATGCCTTCACATATAAAGGGTTATGAATATATTAGAGAAGGAATAATGTTATTATATAATGATCCTTCTATTATTGGTGGTATAACTAAAGAATTATATCCTGAAATAGCGGAAAAATTTAATACTTCAGTATCTAGAGTTGAAAGAGCAATTAGACATGCCATTGAAGTAAGTTGGAATAGAGGAAATTTAGATTTAATGGAAGAAGTATTTGGTCATAGTGTAGATTATGACAAAGCAAAACCAACAAATAGTGAATTTATAGTAACAGTTGCAGATAAATTAAAACTAGAATACCAATTATCTTAAAATGTATAATTGGTATTTTATATTGAAATAAAACTTGATTTATGGTAATATTTATTATAGGGTAGGTACGAATCTAGAGATGTTTAACAAAAAATGGATTTATTAAAAAATTAAGAATATAGAAAGAGGAGTATATTATGGTAAAAAAAGCAATTAATATACTTATATTTCTTTTCATTTTTTCGCTATATTTTATATCTTTTTTAATGATATATGATGCTTTTAGGCAAAGAAAACTTGAGAGTTTAGAATCAAATGCACTAGATGCATTTGATAGACAAGTCAAGGTTGAAAAGGTTACAAGAGATAATATAGGTGAATCTACTGGAGAGAATATAAGTTATGGTAATTATACAATTCTTGGAAAGATAGAAATACCTAAAATAGGTTTTACTTCTGTTATCATTAAAGAATATACTTATAGAGCGATGAGTGTAGGTGTAATAAAATCTTATGGTTCAAATTTGAATGAAAGAGGTGGATTTATTATATCTGGTCACAATTTTAGAGGACATAGTTTATTTATGTATAACATTTATAGATTAGTTGATGGTGATAAGATATATATTACAGATTCTTCAGGAAGAAGAATGGAATACACTGTTTATGATGTTTTAAGAAATGCCTCACCTTCAGATAGTAATCTATATAGTACATATGAAGGATATCATGTTACACTTATGACATGTGAAGATGATGGTGGTTTAACTAGAATAGTAGTAAAAGCAAGAGCATAATAAAGATAATTTATAGATTATCTTTATTTTTTTTGATACAATTATAGGGGTGTTATTTATATTTATGGAGAATAATATAATAGGAGGATGTATGAATTATAAAGTTATAAAATGTGATACTTATGATATATATTTAATAAAAACTAACAAGTTTAAAACTATAAATATTAGTACAGTTTTTATGAGTTGTTTTAAAAAAGAAGATATTACAAAGGATAAATTTATTTCTGAATATTTAGTTAGTAGTAATAACGATGCAAAAGATGAAGTGTCTATGAGTAAAAAATATATGGAATTATATGAACCTAATATATCTATTAATGATGCTTATACAGATATGCATCATAAAATATGCTCCACTACTTTTTTGAATGAAAAATATACTGAAAAAGGTATGAATAAAAGAACAATAGATTTTTATTATAACACTATTTTTAAACCTAATTTAGATGATGATGAGTTTGAAGAAACAAATTTTAATATTATTATGAACGAAATGAAATCTTGGTATAAATTAGATGAAGAAGATTCACAATCTATGGCTTTTTTTAATTCTTTATCTAATATTACAGATGACATCCCTGCTAAAATAGATTCTAGAGGAAATATTAAAGATTTGATTAAGATTAAAAGAAAAGAATTAAAAAAATATTATTTTAATAAAATAAATAAAAGTAAAGTATTAGTATTTGTTGTAGGAGAGTGTGATGATTCTGTAATTGATAGTATCAAGAATAATTTAGATAATAGAGTTAAAAAGAATGACTATAATTATAGCAGTGTTTTTAATGTAAATAAGACAAAAAAAGTAAATAAAATAGTTGAAGAAAAAGACTTTAATCAATCTATAGTATATTTGATTTATAAGATATATGATATGAGTGAAAGAGAAAGAAATATTGTTTTACCAGTATTAAATAATATTTTAGGTGGTAGTTCAGCAAAATTATTTAACAATGTAAGAGAAAAAAATTCTCTTGCATATTATGCTTATTCTGGAATAATTTCATCTAGCAGTATTTTATATATGTATGCGGGGATATCTAAAGATAATTATGATAAATGTACAAAACTAATGAAAGAACAATTAGAAGAAATAAAGAATGGTAGAGTAACAATTGATGAACTAAATAATTCTATAAGAACTTTAGAATCTAATGTATTAACACGATATGATAATATTAGTTCAATTAATAATAATTTAAAGGGACAAGTATTTTTTGAATTACCATCCCTAGAAGATTTAAAAAAAGAATATAAAACAGTTAAAATAGAAGAAATAATTAATTTGAGTCATAAAATAGATTTAGATATTGAATATTTATTAAAGGGGGTAAAAGAATGAAAGTTATAAGACTAGAATTAGTAAATGAAAAATTAGTATATGAAAAATTAGATAATGGTTTAGATGTATATATTATAAGAAAGAAAGATTTTAATTCTAATTATGCTTCGTTTATCTCTAATTTTGGTGGATTAGATATAGAGTTTATTCCTATAGATGAAAAAGAATACGTAACCATGCCTGCAGGAATTGCGCATTTTTTAGAACATAAATTATTTGAACAGGAAAAAAATCCTCAAGTACATGAATTTTATAAAAAAAGTGGAACATATGTTAATGCAATGACAGGTTACAAAAGAACTAAATATATTTTTAAAGGACCTAGTAATTTTAAGAATAATTTAGAATTTTTATTAGATTTTGTTCAATCTCCATATTTCACAGATGAAAACATTGAAAAAGAAAAAGGAATTATTACAGAAGAAGCAAGAATGTGTTTAGATGATAAGAGTAGATTGTTTCACGAGACTATCATGAAAAATTTGTATAAAGAAGTTCCTTATAACAAAAAAATAATTGGTGAATTAGAAGATATAAATTCTATGACTAAAGAAGATATTTATAGATGTTATAATTCATTTTATCATCCATCAAATATGGGTTTATTAATAGTTACTAATGAAGATGAGAAAGATGTATTAGAATTAGTGCGTAATAATCAAAATAAAAAGAGTTTTAAAAAGAATTTTAAAATTATAAAAAAGGATTATAAAGAAGATATAAAAGTAAGAAAAGAATATGAGGAAATAATTACAGACGTAAAAGAAACAAGAGTTGGTTATTCTTTAAAATTTAAATTAAAAGATTTTAATGTTTCTAAAAGAGAGGTATATGATTATTTATATATTTTGTGTGGAATATTAGTTGGTAATTTATCTAAATTTAATTTATCTTTAAAAGAGAAAAATATCATAGAAAATGATATTGGATTTTCTATAGATGATTATAAAACTAGCAATGAAACATTCATTACAGTACATTTTTATGGACTTACAGATAAAACAAATGAGTTTATAAAACTTTTAGAAAAACAATTAGTTAGTAGAGCATATTCAAAAGAAGATTTTGAACTATATAGAAAGAACATTATCGCTGATTTTAATTATGGTTTTAATAGTGTTGATGGAATTATGGGATTTATGGTTAGCGAATATGAGTTTATCGGAAAAATAGATAATGATTCCATAAAAGAAGAAATAAATTTAAATTATGAAAAATTTATAGAGGTTGTAGATAAATTTAATTTGGATAATAAATCAATTGTTATTATGAAAGGAGAAAATAATGCTTAGAGTTAATAAAGTAACAAAATATTATGATACTTTTTTAGCAGTAGATAATCTTTCTTTTGAAGTAAAAGAAGGGGAAATATTTGGGTTGTTGGGTGAAAATGGTGCAGGTAAAACTACTACTTTTAGAATGATTCTAAATCTACTTGAACCAACTTCTGGAGAAATAACATTGAATAATAAAAAAATAGATTATAGTATTACGGATAAAATAGGCTATTTAACAGAAGAAAGAAGCTTACTTTTAAAAATGACAGTTAAAGATTTAATTCATTATTATGCTTCATTAAAAAATATGGATAAGGATAAAATAGATAGAGAGTTAAACTATTATTTAGATAGATTTGGAATAAAAGAGTATAAGAATAAAAAAATAAAAGAATTATCTAAAGGAAATGCACAAAAAATACAATTCATATCGGCAATTATACATGAACCAAAACTTTTAATTTTAGATGAACCATTTAGTGGTCTTGATCCGATTAATACCAATTTGTTTATTGATGTTATAAAAGAATTAAAAGAAAAAGGTACTATAATTATTTTTTCATCACATCAAATGAACAATGTAGAATTATTTTGTGAAAAATTAATAATACTGTCAAAAGGTAAAACAATAGTATCTGGTTATTTAGATGAAATAAAAGATAGATATAAAGAAAGAAAAATATTATTAAAGGCAGATACTACTCTAAAACAGTTAAAAGAAATAGATAATGTTGAAAAGGTAGAAAAGAATGCAGATCACTATGAATTATTTTTAAATAATGAAAAATATGTAGAAGATGTATTTAAATATATTTCAAAATTAAAAAATGTAACAAAATTTGAAGTAGTTAAACTATCTCTAAACGAAATATTTATTAGGGAGGTAGGTAATCATGAATAATAAGTTTTTATATTTAACAAAAGTTAGTCTATTAAAGAAAATAAAAACTAAAACATTTTTGATAGTAAACATTTTATTATTAATAGTTACTATAGCACTTACTAATATAGATTCAATAATAAAGTTTTTTGGTGGTGATTTTTCCAATACAAATAATATAATGGTTGTAGATAATACTAAAAAATTTTATAAACTATTTAAAAGTGACATAGATAATAATTCTATGATTACTTATAATTATATAATTAAAGAATATAATGATGAAGAAACAGCTAGAAAAAAGGTAAAAAAAGAGCAGGATATTTTGCTTATTGTTAATTATGATGAAGAGAATACAATTAAAGTAACACTTGTAACTTATGGTTATATTAATTCAACAGTATATACTTCTATAGAATCAATGACAAATGATGTGAAAAAAGAATTATCACTAAAAAACTTAAATATAGATAAGGAAAAATTAAATAATGCTACAAAGAGTATATCTTTAAAAAGAGAGTTTATAAAAGGTTCAAAAAATGCTTTAGAAGAAAGAAATAATTTAATACTGAATCTTTTGTTTCCTATTATAATTTTACCATTCTTTATTATGACAATATCTGTAATTCAAATGATAGGTGCTGAAATAAATGAAGAAAAATCTACTAGAAGTATGGAAATGATTATTTCTAACGTTTCTGCTAAATGTCATTTCTTTTCTAAAGTTTTAGCTACAAATTTATATGTTGTTTTACAAGGAATATTATTATTAATATATTCAAGTATTGGATTACTTTTTAGAACAACAAAAATTGATATTGATTCATTAAATAGTACAATTCAAAGTGCAAATATAAATATTGATTTATCTATGTTTACTAAAATTGTTGAAGTTTTACCAGCAACTATTATAATAATGATAGTAACTTTATTTGCATATTCCTTACTTGCTGGAATACTTGCATCTGTTACAACTAATATGGAAGATTTTCAACAAATGCAGATGCCAATAGTAGTTTTAACATTAGCTTCATTTTATTTATCAATTGCAAGTGCTATGTTTAATGGTTCATTATTTATAAAAATAATATCTTATTTTCCTTTTATTTCGTCAATTTTGTCACCATGTTTATATTTAACTGGTGTATTAGGTTTAAAAGATGTTATAATATCAATAGTGATTATGATTATTGTTATATACTTATTAATCAAATATGGTTTAAAGGTATATAAAACTGGAATTTTAAATTATTCTGGAAATAATCTTTGGAAAAAGATTTTTAAATCATTAAAAGAATAACTATTACTAAGTAATAGTTTATTGTTCCCGTAGCTCAGTAGGATAGAGCAATCGCCTCCTAAGCGATAGGTCGGCAGTTC
>AUXO017281369.1_pt1 | contig 15389 bp, 11 predicted proteins | sample 768731 | NCBI WGS metagenome assembly AUXO01 (sample SAMN02715735, study PRJNA202380) | gut metagenome | biome: sheep rumen | host: Ovis aries | place: New Zealand: Palmerston North
CAATATATTAAAACAAGGTCACCTTTTAATCATCCTACGGTAATGTTTAAAAAAGAAGATATTTTAAAAGTGGGGAATTATCAAACTTTTTATCAAATGGAAGATTATTACCTTTGGGCAAGACTTGTTAAAGCAAATTATCAAATGAAAAATATTCCGGAAATATTATTGAATTTTAGAACGGATAAAAATATGTTTGCCAGAAGAGGAAGTTATAAATATTTTAAAAGTAACAAAGAAGTTTCAAAGCAAATGTTAAAAATGAAAATAATCAGTTATCCGTATTATTTGTTTAATATTTCTGTTAGGTTTATTACACAAGTTTTAATGCCGAACAATATAAGAACATTATTTTATAAGAAGGTTTTGAGATGAAAATAGGAATATTAACTCATTATCAAGTACATAATCATGGTGCGATTTTACAGATGCACGGGCTATATAACACTTTAAAAAGTTTAGGGCATACTCCTTATATTCTTACATACAATAAAAATTTTGATTTTATAGATAAACAACTTTCAAATAAATATAACATATCTTTTAAATCTATACCTTTTTATTTGAAATATTTAAAGAAACAAGGAGTAAAAAAAACAAAATTCAATGTAAAAAAACATAAAATATTAAATAATTTTAAAAAATCAAATTATAATTTTTTGCCACTATATCCTAACCAAAAAGAATTAGATGCCGTTTGTATCGGTAGTGACGAAGTTTGGTCATTGGAAACCGGAATAAATATAATGATGTATTCCCATACGATTACCACACCTTTGATTTTTGCTTATGCTCCGGTATTTGGACAAACAAATGTTGACGAAATAAAAAAGCATGGCTGTTATGAACTCATAAAATCAGGTTTGAGAAAATTTAATTATCTTTCAACAAGAGATTTATCTTCTGCACAAACAGTTAAACAAATTTTAAATAAAAATATTCCTGTCTTATGTGATCCTGTTTTTTTATATGGTTATAAAGAAGAACAAAAATTAAATTGTAACAAAATTCCTAAAGAGAAATATTTACTTGTATATGCTTATGATAACAGATTAAATGACGAAAAAGAATATGAATGTATTAAAAAGTATGCAAAAGAAAATAATTTAAAAATAGTTTCTCCGGGCTTTTATCACGATTGGGTAGATGAAAACATAAATGTTAATCCTATAGAATTGATAAGTTTATTTAAAAATGCACAAGCAGTTGTAACAGATACTTTTCATGGTAGTGTATTATCAATATTAACCAACAAATCGTTTGCTTGTTTTGTTAGAAGTTCAAATGTAAATAAAATATCTTTTCTTTTAAATCAATTTAATGTTTCACAAGCAAAACTTGATAACTGGAATAATTTACAAAATATATTAACACAAAACTTTGATTGGACAAATGTAAATTCTTTAATAGAACAAGAAAGACAAAAAGCAACAGAATATTTACGGAAGGTTTTACAAAATGGCTAATTGTATAGAAAATAATTTGCCATGTTCCGGCTGTTCAGCTTGTTATACTATATGTCCTGTAAATGCGATAAAAATAGAATTATCAAAAGATGGTTTTTATAATGCAACATTAGATAAACAAAAATGTATTGATTGCGGTAAATGTTTAAAAGTTTGCCCTAAATTTATTGATAATCCTTCCATAAATAAATTTGAAGATTTACCTTTATATGCAAGTTGGAGTTTAGATATTTCTACACAACAAAGTTGCAGTTCTGGTGGAATAGCTTTTGAAATTGCAAAATATGGTTTAAACAATGGTTATAAAATAGCAGGTGTTGTTTACGATTGTGCAGAACAAAAAGTAAAAACAGTTATAGCTGATAACTTTAATGATTTGGAATTATTAAAAGGTTCAAAATATTTACAAAGTGATTGTTCAAAAACTTTTGATGAAATAATAAATAGTAAAGATAATTTTATTGTATTTGGAACACCTTGCCAAATAGCAGGTTTAAATTTAGTTGCCAAACAAAACAATTGTAGAGATAGATTAATACTGATAGATTTTTTTTGCCATGGTGTTCCTACGTATTTAATGTGGAATAAGTTTTTAGAGTATATAAAAAAAGAAGGGAATATAGAAATAATAAACAGTATAAACTTTAGGAACAAAAAGTATGGTTGGCATAGTTATACAATGAAGTTAAACAACTTATTTATAAAAGAAAGTAAAAATCCGTTTTATACATTGTTTTTTAGTAATTTATTATTAAACGATAGTTGTTATAGCTGTAATGCAAAAGGTTCTTTTGATTTTGCAGACATAAGAATAGGTGATTTTTGGGGCTCAACTTTTGATAATAGAGAAGATGGAATATCAACTCTAATACAAATAACAAATAAAGGTAAAGAAATTATAGAGTCATTAAAGCAAAGCAACAAAATATCTTTATTAGAACAGAAACATAATATTTGTTTTAAAGCTCAATCGGCATTTAAACAATATTCAATAAATAAAAATATAAGAACTAAACTTTTTAATTTAGTAAAACAAGGCAAGAATATAAGTGATATTGTGAAAGCATATATAAACTCTTTATCTTTAAAAAAGAAAGTTATTTTTAAAATAAAACAAATTTTACCGAATAATTTAAAACAAAAATTAAGATTTGTGTATCACAGGGTTGCAAGATGAAAACAATAGTTTATTCCATATCAACATTAAGGAAATCCGGACCGGTTGTTGTTTTATATAATATAGTTAAAAATTTAGATTTAACAAAATACAAACCGATAATCATAACATTATCCAAAGAACCGCAAGATACAATGATAAAAGATTTTCAAAATCTAAATATTGAGATTATTCAATTAAATTTAAATAGAATAAAAGGTTTTTTGTTTGGCGGTTTTCAATTAAAAAAAATAATAGAAAAGATAAATCCAAACGTAATACATTGTAGTAGTTTTAGAGATATGTTATTGGTGGGTTTTTTTATAAAGAAGAAATATAAAAAAATAGCCACTATTCATTGCGATTTTCCTGTTGAGTATATTTTAAGATATAAATTTATTGTTGGTAAGATAATGGTTGTTTTGCAAAAATATATAATTAGGAAGTTTAACAAGAGAATAACAGTATCTGAATTATTATCAAAAAAACTAAACAAAAAATATTCAAAAATTAATTTTGATTTTATAGATAATGGTATTGATACTGATTATTTTAAACCTATAGACAACAAAACAGAACTAAGATTGAAATTAAATTTGCCAATTGATAAAAAAATATTTATTTGGGGTGCTTCTTTTATAGATGTTAAATCTCCAATAACATTAATTGAAGTTATCAAACAAATAAAAAACAAAAATCTGTTTTTTGTTTGTTGTGGAGCAAGAGGTAATTTGTTTGAAATATGTAAAGAAAAACTTGCAGATTATAGCAATGTTTTATTTACAGGATATGTTAATAATATGAAAGAGTATTTGCAAGCAAGTGATTATTATATAACAACCTCATTGTCGGAAGGACTTCCAAATGGAGTCTTGGAAGCTCTTTCATGCGGATTACCCTGCATATTGTCGGATATTTCTCAACATAAATATATATTAGAAAAAACAAAAGACAATGGAATTTTTTTTAAAACTCAAGATGTTGAAGATTTGAAAAACAAAATCAGCGAAATCTTAAATGTAGAGTATAATTTATATTCAAAAAATGCAGTTAATTTAATACAAAATAAATTTTCAGCGAAATTAATGAGTAAAAAGTATCAAAGTTTATATATAGGGACTAATTAACTTTTTATTTAGGAATAATAATGTTTTATTTTATTTGTTTGTTGGTTTTAATTTGTTTAGCATATTTTTTTATTTCTTTATGTAATATCTCTAAAAATAAGAAAGATAATGTTTTTTTGTTAGTATCTTTTATTTTGTGTGTTCTATTTATAGGTTTTAGAGCAGATGTTACTTCTCCAGATACATATACCTATGTAATGGCATATAAAATAATTGGAACTGAATATTTTAATATGTTTGATTTTGAAATAGGATATTTTTTATTCAATAAATTTATATATATGTTATTTGGTGACAATAGAATTTTATTCCTATCTTCTTGTGCTTTTTTATCCTGTCTACCAATATTTATCTTTATCAAACAACATGATACAAACAAACTATTATCTGTTATTGTTTGGTGTGTTTTTAATGGAATGAATACTGCTGTTGGTAATATAAGACAATCAATAGCAATTGGAATTATATTGTTATCATATTATTTTATAGCAAATAAAAAATTTATATTTGCTTCCATTTTAATATTGTTATCATCTACATTTCATTTATCTGCAATATTTTTGTTAATTATATTTCTTTTATATTTTGTTTCAACAAAAATAAGATTGTCTATTCGTAATTTGATGTTATTTTTACCAATTTTTATATTGATTTTTATTTTTAGTGATAGTATTTTTATTTTTTTATTAGACAACACAGTTAATTCTTACTATAGTTATTTAACAGATTTAAGACAAAATGTACTTGGTAGTTATATTTATACGATAGTAACATCTCTTATTTTTGGATTTTCTCTGTTTATATATAAAAAAAATGCATATAAATTATCAGTGCAGCAATTTAAAGAACTGACTTTTTATTTGTATATTTTACTTTTAGGAATTTTATTCTATGCTATATCATCAAAAAATGGTACTAATAGAGTTGCTCTTTATTTTGTTTCTGTATATGTTTTTATAATTCCAATGTCTCTGAAATTAGTATCTAACGACAAAGCCATAAAGATTATTTTGTCTATATTCTTTTTCCTTTGTCTTTGTGGTGTGGTTAGTGGAATGTTTTTTTTACCATCTAGTTTCTTGATAGGTAAATACAAACCTGTTTTTTGTTAAAAAGAAATATCGTTAGATAGAGGTTAAGAAATGATACCCAAAATAATACATTACTGTTGGATAGGAAATAAATCTTTACCTAAACTTGCTCAAAAATGTATTGCAAGTTGGGAAAAAATAATGCCAGATTATGAAATAAAATTATGGAATGAAGATAATTATGATTTTAAAAAAAATGAATTCATGAAAGATGCTTATACACAAAAAAAATGGGCTTTTGTTACAGATTATGCGAGACTAGATATTATATATAATCACGGAGGAATATATTTAGATACTGATGTTGAAGTATTAAAACCTTTTGATGAGTTTCTTAAATATCCAGCCTTTTGCGGATTTGAATCAAAATATTTTGTTGCATTTGGTTTGGGCTTTGGTGCGGAAAAAGGGAATAATTTAATAAAAGAAATGTTAGATCAATATGAGACTTTAACTTTTGATTTAGATGAAGAAACTAAAAAATATTTTGATGTTGATAAAATAAAAGAATTTGAACAAAATAAAATATTTATACCATCTCCTATAATCCAAACACAGTTTTTGAGAAACAATTATAGGTTAAAGCAAAATAATACAAGACAAAATTTAGAGAATATTGAAATTTTTCCAACAGATTTTTTTTGTCCAAGAAATGAAGTTAATTTTCCTATAATTACGAAACAAGCTTTTAGTGTTCATTGGTATATGGCATCTTGGGTTTCAAAAAAACAAAAAATCAAAATTATAATTAGAGCTTTATTAATAAAATTTTTAGGTAAAAAAGTTTTTACATTTTTATACAAAATATATAAAAAATAAATATATTAATCGTTTCTATTATGAATCAACGAAAAGCAGGTGTTATACTATCTTATTTATCTATATTAGCAAATAGCATTGTAATGTTAATTTATATTCCAATGTTGCTACATTTTTTAACTAAAGGACAATATGGAATATATCAATTAATGGGATCTATTGTTGCATATCTTTCAATTATGGATTTTGGCCTTGCAGGAACAACTACCAGATACCTTTCGCAGGCAATGGCAATAGGTGATACAAAAAAATCCAATGATATTATATCTACATCTTACACATTATATCTAATAATAGCTTGTATTATATTAGTTATAGGTACAATATTTTATTTCTGTATTTCTCCAGTATATTCTAATACCCTTACTGTGGAAGATCTTGTTCTAGCTAAAAAAATATTTGTTGTGATGTTGTTTAATTTTACAATAATTATTCCTGCAAATATTTTTATTGCAGTAATAAATTCCTATGAGAGATTTATTTTTATAAAGAGTATAAATTTAATAAAGGTAGTTTTTCAACCCTTTGTTGTATGGGCTATTTTATCATATGAAGCTTCAGCTTTAAATGTAGTTTTGGTTCAAAGTTTCTTTATTGTAACAGTAGTTATTATAAATTATCTTTATTGCCGATATAAATTAAAAATAAGATTTTATATAAATTTGAAGAATAAACAATTAGTAAAATCTCTAACGAAATTTTCTTTTTTTATCTTTTTACATTCTATAATGGATCAAGTTTATTGGAGGGTTGGCCATTTGATTTTGGGTGCAGTATCTGGGAGTTTAGCTGTTGCAAATTATGCTATAGCAATGCAAGTTGCAATATTTACAAATACTTTACCAGTAACAGTAGGTAGTGTCTTTTTGCCGAAAATATCAGCAATAATAGCAAGTAATAAAGATTTAACTGAAATAGATAAAATTTTTTGTAAATTAGGAAGATTGCAGTTTAATATAGTTTTACTTTTCTTTTTAGGCTTTGTTTTGTTGGGAAAAGTGTTTTTTATATTGTGGATTGGAAATGATGGTGGGTATGAAGTTTGTTACTTTGTCAGTTTATTAATTATATTTGGATATATCGTCGATGTTACTCAATCTGTTGGAAATTCTATATTACAAGCATTAAACAAACATCCCTTTAGGGCTTATGTGTATGTTGTTATGGCTATATTAAACATTTTATTATCTATTGTTCTTGCTAAAAAATATGGAGAGATAGGTTGTGCTTTTTCGACGATGTTTTGCCTTTTATTAGGGCCTGGAGTTATAATTAACTGGTATTATAATAAGATAGGTTTGAATATTAAATTCTTTTGGAAAAATTTAATAAATATATTTGGTTCAGCTATAGTATCATTCATTGTTGCAATTTTATTATGGAAAATATATCCATTAACAAATACATGGATAAGTTTCTTGGCGCATGGCATTATTTTTGTTTCAATATATAGCTGTTTTTCTTGGATGTTAGCTCTAAATTCTTATGAGAAAGATTTGATTAGAATACCTTTGAATAATTTGTATATAAAAATGTTGAATATAAAAAAAATAGATTAACTTTCGATGGGGAAAAACTAATCCCAACCCTTCTCAAAAATTTTATTTTGAAAATATCCAAATAGTAAATCTCCTGTGAATTTGATAAAATAATAAATATGAATTTAAAAGATTTTACATTAACAAGTATAAAAAAAATACAAGAATCAATTGAACATAACAAATTGATAATTTTTGTTGGTGCAGGTGTTTCTCAAAATTCAGGGTTGCCAAGTTGGAGTGAATTAGTTAAAATTCTTGCTAAAGAAATTGGTATGGAAAAAAATATTAATATTCCAGAGAATTTAAAATCTAAACTTTCAGAGAATGAAATAAATGAATTAAACAATAGTCTAAATTTTTCAGCAGATGAATATTTAAAAATTCCTCAATATTATTTCAATGAGAGAGGATTAAAGGAATATTTTGATAAAATAAAAGATGTCTTTTCAAAAGAAATAAATCCGAATATAATAGATTATCTGATATTACAATTAAATCCTAAACATATAATAACTACAAATTATGATGATTTACTTGAAAAAACATGTAAGAAATTAAAAAAATCTTATTGCAAAATTTCTTGCAATGAAGATCTATCAAATGCACCAAATAATAATTTTATTATTAAAATGCATGGTGAATTTTTAAATAAAAATATAGTTTTAAAAGAAGAAGATTATGATAACTATTCAAGAAATTTTAAATTAATAGAAACTTATGTTAAAGGTTTGATAGCTACTAATACTATACTTTTTGTTGGCTTTTCTGCTGACGATATGAATGTGAGAAAAATATTTCAGTGGATAAAAGATATTTTAGGTAATAATCAGCAACCAGCGTATTTAATAAATGTTGATGATTATTCCCTAGTTGACAAACAAAAGCAAAGAATGAGATTTGATTATTTAAAAAAAATGGGAATAAATACTATTTATTACAAAGAAATAGCAAGAGATATAGATGCTCTTATAAAAAATGATAGTAATTATGAGCATAATAAAAATAGAGCAGAAAATTTAATAAATCAAACTATGTCTTTAAGTCTTATAGGAGATAACTTATATAAAACATTGTATTATATTTTACATAAAGAAATTTCAAGTAATAATAATGTTTATATTGATACTTGGTATAAAAAATTAAAGGAATTAGAATGTTTTAAATTTCTTCCTGATTTTATTTTAGAAAAAATTTTTAAATGTGAAATAAGAGAATATTTAAAAGAACCGTCATTATATTTGAAAGATGATATAAAAAAACAAGTGGATGATTTTCGCTTAAAAATATCATTAGTTTATGATGATTTGCCTTATGAAAATTATAAAAATTTATATAAAAATAATTGTTTGTTAGAAGATTCCAAAAAGGATATAGGAGAAGTAAGAGCAAATTTAATACAAAGAACTAAATTGTTAGAGAATGAAACAAATAAAGTAAAATACATATTCGAAAGATTAAAAATAGATGAATCTAACGAAAAAATTAATTCTTTACTTGAATTTTATAATTATAATGAAATAAATAAAGAGATACATAATTTAAATGCTGAATATTCTAACAGTGTTTCTGTTTTTAAAAAATCTTTTTTATATTTTAAACTTGGAAATTTTAAGGAATCTTTTGAAGAATTAAAAAGAATTTCTACAGAAGCTTTCAATAAAGGGAATTATATTATTTATATATTAGCTGAATTTAGTAAAAATAATTTAAGTCTTTTAATGGATAATAAATTTTCTTATAAAAAAACTAATATTAATGAGTTAGTAGATAATCTCCTTTCTCCGGATATAAAAGATATTGTTTGGAATATAGTAAACTTTGATTTCTTAAGAAACATTGATAATAAAATTTATAAATGTACAGATGAAATTCAAAAAATATATACACATACTCAAAAAAGATATCTTGGCGGATCCTCAGTTGATTTCATTTCTAAATTAATAAACATAAATGAAGATCTCCATCATTTTATTTTCGATAATTTTTTTATTTTTGATTTTTATTTAAATGTTAAACAGATATATGAGAAAACAATAAATGGTTTAATGATTAGTTATTTGACATCCATAGAGAAAAAGAAACAATATGAGGAATGTAAAGATAATTATTCATCTTGTAGTATAGATTCTTTTATATATAAAGATTTTTTCTATATAATTGAAAATTGTAATATTAATGCTATAAGAGATTTCTATAATACTTTAAAAATAAAAAATCAACAAAAGTTCATAGATTCTTTCAATAATATAATTAATTATTGTATTGAAAATAAAAGCAGTATTGATAATGATATTTTTACTGAAAAAATAAATAAATTTTTAATATTATTTTCAAAAATAAATATTGATACTAATATGGCAAATTTTATATTGAAAAAAATTGTTGAATATTTGGGATTTTATAACAATATTTATCTATATGAACAAATAAGATATTTTATGGTGAATAGTTTTAACAAAAGTCATTATAAATTTGATTGTGAAATTTTGGAACAATTATTTTCTTTAATTGTTGATAATAGCCAGACTTTTAAATATTCAAAAAGTGAACATTATTTGATAGAAGGCTTTATTAATAATATAAATTTGTTAATGATGGAATCTAATATTACTTATAAGCTCAAATATGAAAATCTTTTATTAGATAAAATTAATAAAATAGAAGATAAATATATAAAATTGTTGTTTATTTTAAGCATATATAGATTTTTACAAAACAATAGAGATATTTATGAAGTTTTGATAAGAATAATTGATACGATAAAACAAAATATTGATGTTTATATTCATTTTCTTCTTAAAATAATAGAATTAAAAATCGTGGAAGTTATAGAAGAAGAATTATTGGACCTAATTAATATAAAATTGCAATTAGATAAAAAGAGGATAAATTTTTCGTATAGATTTAATGATGAATTATTAGAATTATTAAATGTTGTAAATTATTGTATTATAAAAAATCTTATTACAGATGAACTGTTTGTAAAAGATTTAACTATGAAATTACAAAAATATAAAAAAGATTATTTTGATATTATTAAAGATAATTCGTTCAAAAAATACTTTGATATGTTTTATAATTTAATAAAAATAAACTACGGATATGCAGAGATAGATTATAATACTTTAAATATTAAAGATTTAATCTATATAAAAAAAGACAAAATAAGTGCAATAAAGGAACACTTTTTTAATAATACTCAAGACAAAACTATATTTATTAAACATTTATTATCAGAATATAAAAATATAACAAATGATAAAATAGTAGATGAAGATTATATCAGTAGGACAAATCAAATTATTATCGATTTATTAAGCTAATAAATCGATTTTTTAAATCCTTAGTTGATTATATTGAATACTACGAAAGAATTCTAAATTTTGTAAAAAACAATAATAAATAATTAAATATTATCACTATCAAGAAAAAGCAAAACAAGTTATTCTTTGTTTTGCTTTTTTTACATCAATATTCTCTCCGAAAAATTAAACAAACTAATCCCCAAACTCCTCAACGAACAACCTTTAGTCGTTAAAGTATTTAGAAAGATATTTAAAAAGATTTTTAAATAGTAAATTTCAAATAGCAAACCTCCCTTGAATTTTGAAAAAGAAACTAAAAATCCTCTACCACTTATACCAATATTATTGGTATAAATCGTTATTTATAACACATATCAAAATTTGATTTTTATAAGTTAGAAAATGTTATTTGTTATCGTCGGTTTGGATCCTGTTTATACATACATTTGACAATGTTTTGTTTTTGCAGTATAATTAGCAACGGTAAGCGATGAGTGCTAATTGTTATGATGTTAATTTGTTTTTAAAGCAAGTATAAAAAATAAAAAGGAGTATATAAAATATGATAGATACATCAAAAGTTTTAACTAAAATTCTTGAAGAAATAGATATATCGGATACATTATATAAAAAAGCCGTAGATAAATATACAGCAGTTTCAAATTGGTTAAATAGTGATAATTCTTCATTAAAAAAATATGGAATAGATATTTATCCTCAAGGTTCTTTTAGATTAGGAACTGTTGTTAAACCGATTTCTGATAAAGATGATTATGATATAGATTTGGTATGTTGTTTAAATAATAATATTGAAAATTTGTATCCTCAAGATGTAAAAAGAATAGTAGGAAATAGATTGAAAGAGAATGAAAAATATAAAAATATGTTGCAGGAAGAAGGAAAAAGATGTTGGACTTTAGAATATTCGGAACAGGAAAATTTTCATATAGATGTATTACCCGCAATAACAAATTCTATTCAAAACGGAGAACGTTATTTTCAATCGATTAATATAACCGATAAAACAAAGCCAGGTTATTGGTTTGAATCTAATCCAAAAGGATTTGCAAGTTGGTTTGAGAATAGACAAAGAAAAATATTAGATGAATATATTAAAAAATATGCATACTCAATTGATTCTTCAGTTGAAAATGTTCCAAGCATTCAAACATATAATATGAAAACACCTCTTAGGCAAGTAGTTAAATTATTAAAAAGGCATAGGGATATAATGTTTAAAGATAATGATGATAAAAAGCCTGCATCTATAATAGTGACAACTTTAGCTGCAAAAGCATATAATGGTGATGGAAATTTATTAATTGCTCTTAAAAATATAGTTTATAAAATGAAAGAACTAATACAAGTTAGAGAAAATGGTAATATAGTAATAAATAATCCTATTAATGAATATGAAAATTTTGCTGATAGATGCAATTTAAACAATGCTCAAGCAGATTTGTTTGCGTGGATTGATAAATTAAATCAAGATTTTATTAGATTAGATTCTGAAATTAATTTTAATTCAGAAGAAAAATTTCTGTCAAACTTGTTTGGACTTTCTGTCATAAATAAAGTTGCGAATAAAATTTCAACAGCGTCTCATTCTTCAATTAATATAAATATAAAACCAAATAAACCATGGGGTAATGGATAATGATATCTTTGGTAGACAATATTGAAGAATTTCTTTCTAAATACGATGAATTCAAAAAGAGGGAGACGGATAGTGGTTTTTTTATTTATGGGGAAATAAATAGAGAAGTAAATATAAATAATAAAGGTAACTTAGTATTAATATTCGATTTAGAGATTTATATCAATAAAGATTATCCAAATACTATACCATCAGTTAGAGAAGTTGATGAAAAAATTCCGAAAACTTTTCATAAATTAAATGATGGAAGTTTTTGTTTAGCAGCACCTTATCTGCTATTTTCATCTATTAAAAAAAATCCTAATTTTATAGTTTTTTTTGAAAATTTTATTCTTCCTTATTTATACTCTTATCAATATAATAAAAAATATGGAAAAATGCCATTTGGAGAATTAAGGCATGGTATGCAAGGTATAATAGATTTCTATAAAGAATTATTTAATATTCAGTCTGAATGTTTAGTTGTTAAATTACTTATGCAAGCGAAAAATGTTTATAGAGGACATCATTTATGTGCTTGTGGTTCTAAAAAACGGCTAAGAAAGTGTCATGGTTCAATAATATTAAGTATAAAAAATTCAATACCTCGACAACATTTACTTTCAGAAATTATGCAAATTTATAAATATATTAATAAAGAGGATTTTGCAAAAGGATACTGTTTATGAGTAAAACAACGATATCTCAATCAAAAAAAGAATTGCTGTATGCTAAGACGGCTGGATTTTGTCAATATCCAGGATGTAATGTATTTGTATTTGAAGAACCTCTCACAAAGAATAAAAAAGCTAAGTATGGTCAAATTGCACATATAATTGCAGATAGTCCCAATGGACCTAGAGGAGATATTCAATTATCTAAAAAGTTGAAAAATGATATTAGTAATTTGATGGTTTTGTGTTTTAATCATCATAAGTTAATAGATACAGATGTAGAAGGACATTCTGTTGAAAAATTAAGAAAAATTAAACAACTTTCTGAAGAAAATATTAGAAATTTACTTCTTCATAAAGAATGTAAAAAAAGTTATATAGTTAAATACACAGCCAATATTGGACAGCAAAAAATATGTGTAAATGATGAACAAATATTTAGAGCAGTAATAAACAAAGCACTTAATCCAATAAATTCTAATTCAATAGAATTAGGTATAAGTAATGATCCGATAGTTGATAGAGGGCAAAATGAATATTGGAAAATACAAAAAAATATATTAAGAGAAAATTTTAAAGATAAACTTGAAAATAAATTAAGTGAACATATTTCATTGTTTGCTATTGCACCACAACCGTTGCTTATATATTTAGGTACATTATTGTCTGATAAATATACAGTTGAGGTTTTTCAGTTAAAAAGAGAGCCTAAAACTTGGTGTGATTTAGATGATTTTGATAGTAAATTTAATTTTATAATAAAAAGACCTAATAAAATACATAAAAAAGTTGCCATAAATTTTTCTATAAGTGGTAATATTTGTAATTCAGAGATAAAAGAAGATTTAGCTTGTGATGAAGTTTCTATTTGGACAGTCACGATAAAAGAACCGAATAATGATTGTATAAGAAATAGCAAACAGATTGCTGCTTTTAGAAAAAGAATTAGATGTTTGTTTAATGAAATTAAAGCAAAACATGGGAACGATTCTCAAATTAATATATTTCCGGCGATGCCAATATCATTAGCTGTGGAGTTGGGTAGAGTTAGAATGCCAAAAGTAGATTTGCCGTTAATAATATACGATAAAAATAAGGGAAAATTTGTCAAAGCGATTACGATTCAATAAAAAAACTATATTTAAAATTATAATAAGGAAGTGAACATGCAAGAAGAAGATAATAAAAATATAGATATATTTAATTTTTTAAAAGAATTTTGTAAGAAAAACAAACTTTTTTCTATAATGGTAATAGTTTTTTCTACACTTGCAATTTTAAATATATTCTTTGCATTTAGTAAAGATTCTCCTGCAGGAATAATAGGAGATAGTAGTGCTTTATTAAATACCATCTTTTCAGGATTGGCATTTTTATTGCTTATTTATACTGCAAGTATGCAAAAAGAAGAATTATCTTTGCAAAGAAAAGAACTAAAACAAACAAGGGAAGAACTCGAAAAACAAAAGGAAGAATTTAAAACTCAAAATGATACTTTAAAAAGACAAAGATTTGAAAATACTTTTTTCAATATGTTAACACTTTTAGAAAATATAATTAATAATATTGAGCAAGGAATACCAAATACTTTTGATTACAAAAAAGGTAAACAACTTTTAGAGAAAATATATTCTACTAATCACAGTAGATCTATAAAAAATGCATTAAATAGTATATTATCCGTTGATAAAATTTTTGATGTTTATAAAAAACATGTAGATGTTAGACTATTAGAAAGTTATTTTCAGTATATTCATGAAATTATGAATTTTATTGATATGAATAAATTTTTGAATTCAGAAGATAAATCTAATTATATGAATATCTTAAGAGCCACTTTATCTCAGTATGAGTTAATTTTGCTGTTTTACGATGGATTATGTAATGATAAAATAAAAAAAATTATTGAAAAATATAAATTTTTAAATAATTTAAAGGTTGATTTGTTGGCTAATATAAATCATTTATTGTTTTATGATAAGAATTCATATAGTGAAGATTTGTATGCCTATTATGAAGAAAAATCTAAAATATTTGAAAAAATAAATGGTAAATTATGTTCAAAGAGAGAACAGTAACAATACTCAAGAAAACCTAAACAAACTAATACCAACTCTTCTCAACAAAAAACCTTTAGTCCTCAAAATCTTTAGAAAACTCCTTGAAAATTTGCAAAGCAAATTTTAGCTTATAGCTTATTAAAAAATCCTGCGGATTTTTTGCTTATGGTTTATAGTTTAACGACATTAACGACAGTTTATAGTTTTTGGTTTATAGTTTATAGCTTAAGGTGTCCTTTGGACGAATATTAGATAGATTCTGAATCAAGTTTAGAATGACGAACAGAGTGATCCCGCATCAAGTGCGGGATGACAAACAGAAAAGACCGGATTCCGTGTCAAGCACGGAATGACAGAGGAAAAAGAGAGTTATTTCATTGACTATTTTAGATTTTTAAGTTATACTACTGGTGCCCTAAGGAAACATCACTTGTACCGATGTTCCTCCTTAGGGTTCTTTATTTTCGTCTAAATCGTAGAATAAATTTCCCTTAATATCTTCACCTATTGTTAT
>AUXO013343217.1_pt1 | contig 15388 bp, 14 predicted proteins | sample 768731 | NCBI WGS metagenome assembly AUXO01 (sample SAMN02715735, study PRJNA202380) | gut metagenome | biome: sheep rumen | host: Ovis aries | place: New Zealand: Palmerston North
ATTTGTATTCGGTTAAAGTTTATCGCATAAGTTATAATTATCTTCAGGCTAATTATTAACAAACGGTAAATAATCCAATAATGTCCGTAGTAGTCTTTGAAAAATTTATTCATGTCTGGATGTGATGATAATCTCCTATTTCAAATTCAAGAATATGCTTAATAAATAATGTTTTATCTGGAATATTGTAGAACAAGCATAGAAAAATATCTGTTGATTAAATTTAATAAAAATAGATAAAAATAAACTGTGATTCTATATAATTTGGTTATATAGAAATTATATGATGAAATCACAATTTTTAATAATAATAATTCTTGTGGGTACAATTAATTATATACTCATTATATAATATATATGCTACCCAATATTTTGTAAAGAATGCATTAAAAGTGATAAATATTTTTTTAATTTTGATATTATTTTTTAATGATGATTCTTACAATGTCATGATCTTCAAGAACATGGTCCAAACCAACCTTTTGACCAGGGAACTTGACTGATTTACCCCATACCTTCGCATATTTGAAGTTCTTCACGAAATCCCTATGTAATTTACGTGCAACGTCCTCAATGGTGGAGCCTCTACGAATGATTAAAGGTTCATCCATATCTGCCTTTTTACCCTGCGGCTTAAGATATAACCTTATCAGGTCAAGGTCGACAAATATCCTTTCCTTCATCTCTTCCATTCTAATACCATCATCTGCAGATACAAATAATGCATTAGGCAACTTTTCCTGAAGTTTTTCAAGATGTTCCTTACTTGCAAGGTCTATCTTGTTAACGACAATAGTCATAGGTATATATGCACGGTTTGGCTCAAGTGCATCGATAAACCTGTCAATTGTAACATCTTCCCTTATTACAACATCTGCACTGTGAATACCGTATTCGCTTAATATGGAATGAATTGTCTTTTCATCTATATGAGTTAACGGTACGGTCGATACTATCGTCAATCCACCCATTTTCTTCTTGGATACCTTGACCAGTGGCTTTTTCTCGTTAGGCCTTACACCGATGTTTCTGACTTCCTCCAGAATAACGTCCATATGCTCCGGTTGGAACACGTCCAATACCATAATTATCAAATCCGCATTTCTGGTAGCGGATAATATTTCACGACCTTTACCCTTACCTTTACTTGCACCCTTAATGATTCCAGGAATATCCAATATCTGTATCTTCGCATCCTCATAACTCATTATTCCAGGTACTATGTCAAGGGTTGTAAATTCATATGCTCCCACCTTGGAGTTTGCATTTGTCAGGTAGTTAAGTATGGTTGACTTACCAACTGATGGAAATCCCAGCAGTACTGCCGTTGAATCTCCACTTTTTCTAACAAGGAAACCTTCACCTTTAGATCCTTGGCTGTTACGTTTTTCAATTTTTTCCTTTAATTGTGCTATCTGAGCCTTTAATTTACCTATGTGGTGTGATGTTGCCTTATTCTTTTGAGTTTTCTTAATCTCTGCCTCAATCTCTTTTATTCTATCTTCCGCTGCTGACATGTTATCACACTAAATAAGTTTTATTTATAAATTGTTAAATGAGAATTAGTTTAAAATATAACTTTTAAATATCTACTTTATGTTATCTTTATGTTCTTTATACTTAATATTCTTAACGGGTATGATGTCATTTTTTTACATAGGGGTGTTGGAAAAAAATATATTTTTCCACTTTTGAGTAAGTACTTTTATAGGATTATCCTTCATAGTATTTTATCGCAATCAATCAGATAATCATATGGTATTGTTATTCATGGATTCGATTGAATATTTATCACATGATGCAAATTATTTTATTCTTCAAGGTATATGTAATGTGCCATTATCCTTATTTTGTCATGCTTACATGTATATGTTTGATTTATATTCCTTTCAAAGACAACATCTTATTCATAATATTGAAACTACATTTCAAATAATCTAATTTTAACAGAAGACTATCTAAATTATTGACCTTTCCGTTAGTATATGGAGCACTATATTTGCAGGAAAAAATTGCATAAAATAAAAAATCAGTATGTGATGGATAATAGTTATATTGATAAATAGAAAATAAAATGAAACAACAAAAAAAGTTAAAAAATAGGATTGCAGGTTTAAAATTATTTTGCTACAATCTCTTTCCAAGGTCTGACATATACTGTGGATATTAAACCGTTTTCGGAACTGTTTTGAATTATCTTACAGAAAGTGTAGATAAGGTTCATGAATCCTAACTTTTCACCGTTTACCTCAATGAAAGCAGGACTGTTCTTGGAGTCATCCATAGTTGTGATAATTTCATTGGCTATCTGGATATATTCATCTTTAGTCAATTGAATATCTTCCTTAATGTTTTCACTGGATACTTTCGGTGGGTTGAATTTAGTGACCATTACATCTGATGGGTCCTCGTCGTTTATTTTTTTGACACAATTTGCAAGTGCATATAAAAGGTTTGCAACACTTACCTGCTCTTTTTTAATTGCAATTTTACCTGGCAGCTTTTTGTTTACGTCAATCCATTTTGTAAGTCTGTAACAAGCGTTCTGTAAGTCAAATATCGGTACTTCTATAGGTTTGTCATGATTCAAGTATAATTTGGCAGTTGCATCGGCAGGATCGGAGTGTTCTGTTCCACCATAAATCATGTAAAGATCATATTCATCATCGTATAAATCTGAAAAGTCATGTTCCTCTTCAAATATTCCATTAACGACATACCCCTGTATACGGGAAATATGATTGATTTTAACGATTGCCCTACCATTTAGGGGTACTCCATCAGCATTCTTTACTTCTGCTCTGACTTTACCCATTTCCCATGTGTTTACCTTAACGTCATCTAATTTAATTATGGATTCCATTTTCTTTCACCTGATTAATCTTTGAACTATAATGAAATAATGTAATTCGATTGTAATTTCGATAAAAATTATATTTTATTATTATTTATAGTATTTGTAATTCGATATTTAAAAAACTTAGTATTTGTTTATATTATTTTGTCTTCGCGTAAAAATTAAAAAATAAGTGGATTTAAATCATATGCATATAATTCAATATGCTTAATATGATTATGAGTAGTATAGGAATTGCCAAATACAGTATACTGTTAAAGGATAATTTTTCCTTCTTGTAATAAATTGTACTGCTGGCACTATATCCTCTGCTTGCCATACTGTTGTATACGCTTTCACCCTGTTCATATGAACGGATAAACATCATCAGAAACAGGTATCCGTACTGTTTGACCTTCCACTTGTATGGCGTCTTGTTTGTCAGTCCAAAACATCTGCTGCTTTGGGCCTGTCTTATGCTTTCAAATTCATCATAGAATAGGAAGATGAATCTGACGAATAATGAGAAGATCATCGCAAATTCGTTCGGCATATGTAATCTTCTAAATGCCTCTGCAATACTCTGCATAGGTGTAATGAATGAGAACAACACTATGGATGTTACACTGATAACCAGTCGTGAAAGCAATAGCTGGGCAAATTGAAGTCCCTGTAATGTGACGTTGATACCGAAGGGTAATGAATATAATACGTCTCCTGGTTGAATAAACGGCTGGAATAATGCTATAAATAAACCGAACGGCAATATGATAAGTACCTTGATAAACGCCTGTTTGAGTGGTATTCTTGATATTATAAGAAGGATTATCAGATATATCTCAAGAATCAATAGAATCGTATAGTTTGTTGTAGTAACTGCAAAGAGTATTGTCAATATCAGGACTATTAATTTTATTCTGCTGTCGACGTTATGTAAAACACTGTCCTTACTTGATAATAATTCCTGTTCCATCAATGCACTGGCACTTACCATTATATTACTCCTTTTTTTTCTTAGTAAATAGTTATGTGTTTTTAATTATATATTATGTTCTGAATATCCGATAGATAATTATTCAATTAAATTTTATGTTACTGTTAGATATATTGTCTAAAACTAATTTGAAAAGGGGTGGGGGTTAAGGGAATATGAATATGAGATTATTCATATTTACTTTCTTGTTATAACGTAGAATACTCCGTAAGCTAAAGCTACAGTCATGATAGCTCCCAGTATCAGACATGCTACTCCAACTAGTGGATTGTCTTCCATACCTTCTAATGTATAATCAGGCATGACTGGGGAGATAACTCCGTCTGCTTCCAATGCTTGTGTAGCTGCTTTGTGAGTTTCACCGATATGTTCTGCTGATGCTTCTAATCCATCAGGATCACCTGAAGCTAAAAATGGTGATAAGAAACATACAACTAATGCAATAACGAATATTCCTATAAATACTTGTTTGTCTTCCATTTAAATCACCTATTCCAAGCTAATAAATCAGGTCTTACAGATTCTAATCCTTTGATTATAACTACTGTTATGATAGCTTCGATAAATCCTATCATTGCATGGTATCCACCCATGTAGAATAATCCTAAGTCAAGAGGGAATGTACCACTTAAAGCCATTTCTACAGCAGCTACTAAAGATGCTATGAAACAACCGGCCCAAGCAGCTATGAATATACTTGGGTATTTTCCGATTTTATCTTTTAACATGTCGAATCCGTAGTATCCTACAAATCCACCAACTATTGCCATATTTAATATGTTTGCTCCTAAGGTAGTAATACCTCCATCACCGAAGAAGAGTGCTTGAAGTATAAGTACTACGCTTAATACTATTATTGCAGCATATGGACTGCAGAATATGATTGCAACTAATGCAGCACCTAATAAGTGACCACTTGAACCAAATGGTACAGGTAGGTTGAATGATTGAATTGCAAATATTCCAGCAGCAAGCACTGCAAGTAATGGTATGTATTTTTCATCTAAATTCTCTCTGCTCCATTTAAATGAGAAATATAATGCAACTATTGCAATTATATAACAGATTATGCTAATTGGAAGTGAGAGATACGCATCACCAATGTGCATTTCTTTTTTACTCCTAAAATTTTTTTTTTTAAAATAATTATGAAAATAGTAATATGAAATTATTTTTTTGTATTACTTATTATCATATATAATTATTTTTTTTATAGTATATATATTATTTGGTAAATAACATAATATCTGTTGGATTTAAGGGGTATGGCACATAAATAATTATTACTTTTTAAAAATAATCTTTATATGCTCTTATTACAGTATTACTCCTTTATAAAATATATGACAAAAAGTAATACATTTTCGCATTATCTTATGAAATATTAATGTTAGGTTAAAACTAATACAAAATAAATTATCCATGTGATTTAATAAAAACAATAAATAATAAAAGATATTTCTATAATAAATTGAATAGTAACATTGAATAAAATCAGGAGGGAATATGGCGTAAATTATCAATTGAATTCTAAAAAAAGTAAGATTGTAAAATAATGTTGTAATTATTTTACGTTAAGCTCATCATCAGAAAACTCTTCAGATTGACGTGATACAAGACCATCCATTTCCTTTTCCTTTTCTGCATAGAAGTCAGGGTCATGGATAGGACAGCATTTGAGTTTCTTGTATGGTGAATAAAGCTCTGTAATTTCACTTTTGTTGATGTCCCTAATTTCTTTTAATCTTCTAAGGATTGTAAGTATGGTACCATCTTCCATAAGTTTACCTAAAAATCCAGGTCTTGCATTTTCCTTCTGCATAATAAGATATATGATCTTTTGGATTGTAATAAGATCAAGTCTCTTGATTAACTCGTGGTTGTTGATGTAATTCCAACCTTTTTCCTCCCAATCCTTAAGACTGTCATAGGTTCTGTATATGTTTTCCTGATACAGGTCATCCTTGAAGAAGTCTGCCTCATCATCATAGTAACGTTGACCGTTTTCAATTCTCATAAATTCGTTGCTTGTATCCTCGAAGTATGGTATGTATTCAAGGATTGCATCCACGTTCTCGATATTAGGGAATTTGAATATGTTACCGAATGATTTGTTAAGTCCCATCTGTAATGTCTTGTAGTCAAGTACCTTGATGTGTGACTTTTCATCGTTGAACAGGCGATGATCCCATACGACAAGAATGTTACGTATATCCTCGGTAGCCTTACATTTATACTTGATCTGGTTATCTGTTATTCTTTCGATTTCAAGTAACAGGTAGCTTACACGGGTCAGGTTCTGGGCCTTAACGGAGTTTGTCATACGTAGACAGATGTATGGATATTTAAGTAGTGGCTTAAATTTGGCGCTTAACTCTTCAGGTAGGTCATGGAAGAATATCTGCATGACGGTGGTGTGTTCCATGGCATTTTCCTCTACCTGGTAGTAGTATTCTGCTAACTCGGAAACACCTGCTTTCTGGAATGTAATGGTACCCTTTGTAGTTTCAAGAACTTCCAGTGTGTTGAGAAGCACATATAACTCAAATAGCTTATCGTTACTGAGGGATGTTAATATTTTTGTGGTAATGGTATTGTACAATTCCATCTTTGATGGGAATACAAACAGTTCATCATATACCTCATATACCCTTGCAAGGTTGTATATTTCATCACTGCTTTTACATGCTTCTTCAAGAAGATACAAGTCCACGATATCCGGGGATTCACAATCTGTCATCAGGTCACTTTTAAGTATTTGGCTGATTTTCTTTTTATTTTCGAGTATGGATGAGTTGATGCATGCCAGCTTATCCTCATCGAAGTTTGTATTTTCCACTTTGTTTGCGTCACTGTTCTTTATGTTTTCAAACATGTACTTGATTACCTGAAGAATACTGGAGTATGGCTTTTGAGTGGTGTCCTTGTCTGATAGGTATTCCTCCAGTTTGTCAAAGTTATCGATTATGTATTCTGTTTCGGGAATGTTTAGGAAGTACGCTAACTTGAATCCGGTTAGTTCCTGTTGGGATATTTCAATGATTTTGCCCATTATCTCTGATTCGTCTTTGAATATCTTGGTAAATAGGTAATGGTGTAATCTTGTTTCAACATAATTAAATACGGTTTGTCTATCATAATTTGTCCATATTTCTTCTAATTCTTCAACCATTAATAACACCTTTTTTGATAATTTTTAAAGTATAATTTTTATTATTATATATAATTAAATTTATTTCTTATTTAATATTTAAAAATATGGCTTTTAATTTATCCTATATTAATTCTGTGGAATATCTTAATAATGATTATAAGTTATAACTTTTCATTTGATGGATTAAATGGAATTAGTTATCATATATTAATTCTGTGGAATATCTTAATAATGATTATAAGTTATAACTTTTCATTTGATGGATTAAATGGAATTAGGGTGCTTATTAATTGATATAAAAAAATAGTTTAAATCGGATAATCCCTCAGGATTATCTCATCGTAAGAATTTGGCCAATACCAACAGTGATGTTTGCTTCAATGAATGCCGCGACAATAAGCAATATGAGAACAATCAGCATAAGAGCCGCACTGTCAAGAATCATCTTCAAAGACACTTCCAAGTTTTCAAGGAAGTACTTCTTCTTGTCATCGGCGTCAGGCTTGAGTCCGGCAAATACGTTCAGGATTCCATGAGTCAATCTGAAGCTAGCAGCACCAGACAATACTATGGCCGTTAACTCGAAAATACCATGAGGCAATGTGTATGCCAGAAAATAATTTAAAGGTAGTGTGGTACCGGTATATCCGATCATTGCAGCATTATATACCAAAAGGTACAGTGAAGGTATACTCAAGTATATTCCACTTGTGTAGATGTTCAGTGCGACTGTAAAATTGTTTATAAACAAGGATGTTGTTTCCAGAAGTATTTCACCATTTGTCACGCCATCACGCATATTCTGCAATGCCTGATTCATCAATGAATTAAAGAATGATGGATAAAAGTAGGATAACAGTAAAAATGCAACGAAAATCACAGATGATAATAAAACATAATATTTCATCCTGTTAAAATAATCAATACAATATTCCTTAATATTCACGTTCATCTTCATCACATCTATATTAATAATAATTCTTTAAGTATGTAATACTTATTATACTTTATCCTAAGGGTTAATCCATAAATCATAATAAACTTTTGGCAATTTCCTCTGCTTCATCTCTTTTATTGTTCAAGTCTTCAAACATCTTCTCCAATAACTCACATGCGCATGCCTTACATTCACCACATAAAATTTCACCATTAACGCATCTGTCCTTGATTTCTTCTAACTTACTGTCATCATCCACCAAGTGATACACGAGTAACTCATATATTGAACATTTATCAGGCTCTCCTCCAAGCTCTTTTTGGTCCTTGAGGCTGTCACGTCCACCTGTCTTTGCACTTTTTGTCTTTTTGACGGCATCCTTAATCGTGTCTGTTAAGTATATGGCAGTCTTCGGTTTGCTACTGCTCATCTTCTCACCGGTAAGGCCTGTCATGAAACGATGGAACGTCGCTGAAGGCTCCACAAATGAATACTCCTCATTGAATTTAGCGGCAATATCCCTAGTCAATCTGATATGTGGATCCTGATCAGGTCCTACAGGTACGATAACAGGTTTCGGACCGCCATGTTCCTCCAGTTGAGGATGAAGAATATCAGCCACCTGCAAAAGAGGAGTATAAATATGTGAAATATTTGTACTGTTGTCAAAACCGTAGATGCTACGCATCTGACTGAAGGTAATCTTCTTACCTATCAGATATGCAAGATTTTTAACGTCATCATTTTCAGATTGCAGGTACAAGTGGAAGTTATCCTTAGTAACATCCAACCCGAGGGCAATATAATTTACTATATACTCATCCAGGGCAAGTTGTCTTGACTCCTGCTTATTTATGTTACGTGCAGCATATGCCTCCATATCAGCGATGGATAAGTAAATGTCAGAACCCATTTTTTGATACCATTTAAGTTGGTCGACAACCATCTTATGGCCTATATGCATACGTCCGCTAGGCATCATACCAGTCATGGTAGCAAATTCCTTGTTGTTGTTCAATGCATCAGTAATCTTATCATAATCCCTATGACCGAAGATGATTCCTCTGGTCATTAGTTTGCTGGCATTTGGTATGTCATCGACAACATCCTTAAATGCCTTTATACCAAATTGTTCAGTGAGTTTTTCATAATCAATAATGGAAGAACCCCATGGGTCAATCATATTCAAATTAAACACTCCTTATAATAATTTAAAGTTAATATAGTCTATGTATATTTTCCGATATTATATTTTTTCTTTTTAAAATATATTTTTATAAATCAAGCTATTTAAAGTAGCTAATGATACTTCAACGTCTTATTCTCTCTTATTTCAATCACAGGTTATGGTCTTGTCCATTCAACATTATAATATGTGATGTCATATTCATCATCCACAACGGCAAGAAGCAATGTCTTACGCACACCATGAGCTACCCTCACATAACTGGAGAAGTCAGTGACCTTGATGCTCTGTTCCTCGGACAATATCTTAACCAGAAAGCTTGAATGTCCATCGCCGGGGCTATGGCCACGCTCATATATCCTAAAGTCGCTGCCATACTTGAATCCGGTCTTGATGATATAGCCACGAGTACGTAAATCACTATAGACAAGGTAATGTGAATAGATATGCCTGTCCTTTATAATTTCGGTTAATTTCTTTTCATCAACAATATTTTCACCATCAAATATCAATATCTTGCCCTTATTCAAAAGGTACAAAGCTTCAATAAGTGATAACTCCAATCCAATGTTTGTCAGGTTACCATAGTAACGCTTATTATACAAGTTATGTGCATGTTCATCGATAACGATAACACGGTCATCCTTTAATATAGAATTCATCATAGCAAAAACACCTAAATCATTTTAATACTCTTCAAATAATCAATACTCTTATAGACATTACCGACACTTTTAACCTCAATAACACAGAATCCATCATATTTCTTGGCCTTCAAAGCATCAAATACTCGTTTAAAATCAATTTCACCCTTACCTAAAGCATCATGCATATCATATGAGCCGTCATTATCGCTTAAGTGAACATGACTTATCCTGTCACAGACAAACATCTCATCCACATCAAATCCATTGGTATAAGCATGACCCACATCCAAGCATATTTGGCTATGCAGGGTCTCTTCAACAAAGTCAAATAACGCATCAAGGTTGGAATAAAGCAATCCATCAACCAGGGGCATATTCTCAAGACACATTGACACACCATACTCTTCTGCCATACTTTGACATTTAATCAGACTGGATGTATTGTATTCGAGTATCTTATCGGTAAACTTATATGCCATAGAAGATATGCTGCCCGGATGAACAACTACATTATCGGCACCGATATCATTTGCCATTCTGAATGAATCCTCAACCTCTCTGATGGATGCCTTTCTGATGAGGTTCATATGGCTTGCTATGTTGACGTCACTTATTGGTGAATGGATGCTGTAATTGAAGTCATAACTTGACAGGTCCTCACTTGTGATATCATAGTATGGATATTCCTTAACAATCTCCAGATTCTTAAAGTTAACTCCGTCGATAAATTCCAAAACATTATCAATCTTCGCAGGATATAATCCGTGTGTAGAAATACTGAACTTCATAATAATACTTCCCTATTTCATCATTAACTGTTTAATATTGGTCATCATTTCTAAGCCTTGCATAAACAGGTTCATCCTTCTTCATGGCCTTTATGATAATTTCACCCATCTCAATACTTCTTTTAAGTCTTATATTGGCCTTTTTACCAACGGTGGCGGTAAATAAGTATTCGCCCTCGACTATAATGTCATAGCTGGCACCGATATCCTCCTTTATGAAGTTCAATGAGATGTAGTTTCCGGATATGCTTACAGGAATGATTTTCTTATCTTCAATTTCCTTAACTTCCAAGTCCTGTACCTCAATGCTTATACCTGCACGTTCCTCAATCTTTTCAATGGTCTTACCATTCTTACCTATAATCGTACCGGCATATTCAGGGTCAATCTCTACCAGTGCACGGTTATTGGACAGTAAGGATATTTCAACGGCAACATTAGGCACGATCCGATATATCTCATTTCTGATAACTCTTGTCACAATCTTATCGACGGATGATTTGTCCTCCTTGGAATCCTTAGGCTTATTAACGTTCATAACAATGGTCTGCTCACCATATGTATAAATTTCATAAAGCAATTCCTCTGTTTCAAGGTCCTTAATTTCAATAACAGGTCTTGCAAGATCTGCTTCAATCATACCGGTAGGCACCTTGACTGTCAGCTCAATGGAATATACCGAACGGATTTCACCATCTTCAATATAAATAGTCGTATCAATCACGGATGGGATAACACCCAACTCCAGTCTTCCAAGGAATCTTTGAATGGCATCGATAGCACGTGTAGCATGGACAATACCAATCATGCCCACACCGGCCAGTCTCATATCTGAGTATATCTCAAAGTCACGGGTCTTTCTTACCTCATCAAACAATGTAAAGTCCGGCCTTACAAGTAGGAGTATGTCTGCCGTATCCTCCATACTTCCCTCAAGTGGCGCATACTGGGTAATGTTGTCATCAAGATTCAGGTCTCTTGGATTTTCCATGGTCTTGACAATCTTCTCCAAGTCATAATGATAGTACTCCGCCAATGCCTGAGCAAAGGTTGACTTACCAGCACCGGGAGAACCCGCTACGAGAATACCCTTAGCATCATCGGACAATCGTTTAAGTAACTTCTCGGAAACATCATAGTCAATCAAGTCAAGCCTGTTAACCGGTTTTATCGCAGTTATCTCAAAGCCGTCTGCAAATGGACGTTTTGCAATGGTAACTCTAAGTGAACCAAACTGGATGACCTTAACTCCTTTCTTTTCAATTTCAATAAATGCGTCCTGCCTAAGCTGTGTCTGAGCCAACAGTTCATTGGTTATCCTATCCAAATCGTTATATCTAAGAGGGACGTAATCCAGTTCTATAAGTTCAATCTGGCCGGGCTTTCCACGTTTAGCCATAGGCACAGTATTTTCCCTTAAGTGAATGCTTGAGACGTCATCCAGGAAGTACTTTTCAAGTTCGGTTTTAACAATCTGTGGCGCCTCTTTCTGGTAGAAGTAGGTATCTATGCCCTGAGCCTCGGCTATCTGACTTTGAAGTCTGTCGCTGGTAATTAGAGTCGCATTGTACTTTCTTGCAACGTCTCTTATCATCGCATCTATTTCTCCACCACGGGCCAATGATACCTCATCAAGTTGTGGACGTCTGCCCACATACTTTAAGGATATTAATCCATCATCGGCAAGATTTCTTAACTTCTTAAGCTCGTCAATGCCGTTGTAGCCTATGTCCTTTCTTTTATTTGCATGATTTTCAATCTCGGACTGGACTGCCTCCGGTATCAATACCTCAGCGTTTTCAAAGTTTTCCTCTATCAGCTTGCTTAGCTTTTGATCTATAATAATGCTTGTATCAGGTACAATTTTCATGATTACACCTACTTATTATAGATTTCATCAGGATCAAATACCATCTCGCCTACATCTATCAGGTTATCGTTATCATCGGATAATCTGCTGTAGAAACAGGAATAGTGGCCGGTATGGCATGCTCCGCCATTCTGTCTGACCTTAAATATCATGGCATCCCTGTCACAGTCAAAAAGTATCTCATCAACAATCTGTGTATGTCCTGACTCTTCTCCCTTAAGCCATATTTTATCCCTGCTGGTACTGTAGAAGTGTGCTTTTCCGGTCTCCAATGTTTTCATGTATGCTTCTTTATTGATAAATGCCAGCATCAAAACTTCATTCGTATCTTTATCCTGAACAATAGCGGTAGCTAATTTTTTACCGTTAATTTCATGCCTAAAATTAGGTTCAATCATCTAAGTTTCACTCCTTAGTTGTTTAGGATATTTTCAACCAGTTGGCTGCGTGGAATACTGACTTGTTCTTTGGTATCCATGTGCTTAAGTGTAACTGTATCCTCTTCAATTTCTTTCTGACCAATTAACACTACATTGTTTATGTTGTTTGCGTTTGCAAAGGATAGGTTTTTCTTAAGCTTCTTGCCTTTAAGGTCAATGTCGGTTATTATGTCTGCATCTCTTAGAATCTGTGCAACCTTTATTGCCTCTATCTTAAATTCCTTTTTAACAGGAACCACAAGTACCTTGTTGCAGTTTTCCTCTTCAACTTCAAGTTTCTGCTTATGGAATGCCTCCATGATGCGGTCAAAACCGAATGCAAATCCTGTGGATTCAACGTCCTCACTGTCAAACAGGCTTGTAAGGTTGTATGTTCCACCACCTGTAATCTGTTTTTGTGCTCCTAAGTCAGGTACATATATCTCAAATACGACTCCTGTATAATAGTCAAGGCCACGTGCGATTGATAACTTAACTGTATAATCATCAAAACCGAATGCCTCGACTACTGTTAGGATTTCATCCAACTGCTCCAGTGCTTCCATACTTTCAGGGATATCTTCAAACAAGTCTCTGATTGAATTCAAATCATCATGTGATCCGTTGACGTTTATTATACTGTTGATTGTTTCTTTATATTCATCATCTACGTTGCAGTTTGTGAGAATTTCATCAAGTAGTTCATAGTCTTCCTTATCGATACTTGCAATGATTTCTGTCTGTTTTTCCGGGGTGATGTCAAGGTGATTGAGAACGCCCTTTATTATTCCAAGGTGACCTATCGCAACTTCATAGTTTCTGATTTTTAATCGTTTCAATGTTTCATTGGCCATAGCTATGATTTCAGCCTCATTATAAACTGGTGTTCCACCGATAACTTCCACACCGAACTGCCAGAACTGTCTGAAACGTCCTGCCTGTGGTCTTTCATATCTGAAACAGCTGCCGAAGTAGTACATCTTCAGTGGCTTTGCACTTTTTTGTAAGTTGTTGTTGTAGAGCCTGGATACGCTAGCGGTCAATTCAGGTCTTAATGCTAAATCTCGTCCACCCTTATCCTGGAAGTGATATATTTCTTCTTTGATTCCATCTCCGCTTTTGGTGGTGAACAGTTCCAAATCCTCAAATATTGGTGTTTTAATCTCATTAAAGCCGTAGCTTTCAACAACTTTCCTAATCGTGTTTTCAACGTATTTACGTTCTTTCATATCTTCAATTAGAAAATCCCTTGTTCCTCTTGGTTTTGTAAAATCCATATTAATTACACGTCCTAAATACTTATAAAATTTAATCTTATACTAGAATACTTACATTAATTTATCCTGGATGAAATTAAGATAAATAAACTAGGGTAAAATCAAATAAAACACATCTTATCTTTGATAATATAATTTTAAAATAAGTTTAAATCTTAAAATAAGACACGTTTTAAATTAACGATTTAAATAACAAAACATTCACATAAAAAGCTAAAAGGTTGATTGACCATTAACAGTTCATGCAGACATTTTCATTATTTACTAATAATATAAATATATATAATTAATACTATAATATCTTAACTAAAATTATTAAAAATAACCATTATACTTATTTGGCATGATATAAAATGTAGGAGTATGACTTTATGATAACAGGAAAAACAAAAGTTGTTGGAGTAATAGGAAACCCGATAGAACACAGCCTTTCACCACCAATGCATAACAATGCATATAAACAGTTGGACATGGACTATGTATATGTGGCATTCAAGATAGAACAGGAAGACATTTCAAAGCTAATAGAATCCGCCAAGACATTAGGCATAGTAGGATTGAATGTAACGATACCTTACAAGACAGATATAATCAAATACCTTGATGAAGTTGACGAGGTGGCCCGTCAAATAAATGCCGTAAACACAATCAGCTTTAAGAACGGAATTGCCAGGGGATATAATACCGATGGAATAGGAGCAGTAAAGTCAATAGAAAAATATACTCCCGTAAAAGATAAAAACGTATTGGTGCTCGGCGCAGGTGGAGCATCAAAGGCGATAACATTCACATTAATAAATCACAACATAAAAAAGCTGATAATCGCAAACAGAAGCAAAAAGAATGCATTGGATTTGATTGACAATCTACGAAGACAGTGTGATTTCGATGACATAGAATATGTGGATATCAATGATGCAGATAGCAGACTAGACGAGGTGGACATAATAATTAACACAACTCCTATCGGAATGTATCCAAACGTGGACGTGGAGGCTCCAATAAAAACAGATAAAATTACTGATAAACATATAGTAATGGATATAATCTACAATCCACTTGAGACAAGACTATTAAAAGAAGCAAAAAGCAATGGGGCCATGACGATAGCAGGTACAAACATGCTCATAAATCAGGGAATAACAGCATTTGAAATATTCACGGGCAAAACCCCCAGCTATGAATCCTTTGAGGAAGCACTTCTCGGGCAATTGAAATAAAGCCCTAATTAATAAGTTATGGGAATATGATTTATTCCCACCTTTTTTTGATGTTGTAAA
>AUXO014384574.1_pt1 | contig 15385 bp, 12 predicted proteins | sample 768731 | NCBI WGS metagenome assembly AUXO01 (sample SAMN02715735, study PRJNA202380) | gut metagenome | biome: sheep rumen | host: Ovis aries | place: New Zealand: Palmerston North
TTTTTCAGTATCTGAGGATTACAGCATGCTACGGTACAGTGCTTTGATTTCTTCCACACTGGTTTCGCGTGGATTTCCGGGACGGCACGCATCAGCATAAGCGCTTTCAGACAGGAAGTCTACATCCTCGTCTTTCAGGATTCCCTTGAGGTCTGCAGGTATGCCAACATCCGAAGAAAGCTTCTTAACTGCAGCAATGGTTGCACAGGCTGCACTTTCATCGTCCATCATATCAATTCCGTCTACGCCCATGGCTTTGCCAATGGCACGATATCGTTTTCCGGCAACAGGTGCATTATACTCAAGGCCAAGAGGAAGCAGAATCGCGCAGGCAACACCGTGGGGGGTGTCGTATAAAGCGCTCAGTCCGTGCGCCATGGAATGTACGATTCCAAGCCCGACATTGCTGAAGCCCATTCCGGCAATATACTGACCAAGAGCCATGCCTTCCCGGCCTTCGTCGGTACCTGCAACAGCATCACGCAGGCTGTGGCTGATCAGTCGGATCGCTTCAAGATGGAACATGTCAGAGATGGCGCAGGCACCTTTGGTGATATAACCTTCGATGGCATGAGTCAGAGCGTCCATACCCGTGGAAGCAGTCAGCCCCTTGGGCATACTGGCCATCATATCGGGGTCAACGACAGCAATTTCGGGAATATCGTTTGTGTCCACGCATACAAACTTGCGCTTCTTTTCCACGTCGGTGATTACATAATTAATGGTAACTTCAGCTGCGGTGCCGGCAGTGGTGGCAACTGCGATGGTAAACACTGCATGATTCTTAGTCGGAGCTACGCCTTCAAGAGAGCGGACATCCGCAAACTCGGGATTTGTAACAATAATACCGACAGCTTTTGCTGTATCCATGGCACTGCCGCCACCAATGGCGATAATGCTGTCTGCCTGGGCATCATGAAATGCCTTGACACCGCTCTGTACATTTTCAATGGTTGGATTGGGTTTGACGTCACTGAAGATACTATAGGGAATGCCTGCGGCGTCCAGCAGGGTGGTGACCTTCTGTGCAACGCCGAACTTCAGCAGACTTTCATCTGTGCAGACCAGTACTTTGCACTTTCCGCGGCTTTTCAGTTCCGGTACGATGTTTTCAATGGCTCCTTTCCCATGATATGAGATGCCATTGAGGACAATACGATTTGCCATAGAACATTTCTCCTTTCAATAAACCAGGCCGGTACGATTCCGGGCTCTGGCAGTAATCAGTTGTTTTTTGGCACAACAAAATCCCTGCATTCGGGTAACTGCTGCATTTCTCCGACAACAAGTTCTGCAATAACCCGGGCACCATATTCATTCAGGTGTGTAAAATCATCATGGCCGTCCGGAAAATCGGGATGTTCACCTGGTGCAAGCTGTACGAACAGCTTGGCAGTTTCTGCCTTACCCAGTCGATGGTACAGCTCCCGGCTGTCCTGGCTCAGATCACAGAGCGGAATTCCACAGCTGGCAGCCAGTGTACGGACAGCCAGAGGATATTCGCCATGTGTATACATCGGATCCGTGTCTCCCATGAAGAAGCGACGCTCCAGCGGTGTGACCAGAATGGGCTGGGCACCTTTTTCCTGAGCCATACGGCAGTACCGCTGCAGATTCTGCGTGTAGGTTGTATGAGGGTCAGTATGACGCTCATCGTTCTTTTCATCGTTGTGCCCGAACTGGATCATGAGAAGATCGCCGGGTTGCATTGCTTCATACACCGGGGCAAACAGATTCTGTTCCCAGAAAGAACGTGTTGAACAACCGCTAAGCGCATGATTACAGACACGGACTCCTTCCCGGACAAAACTTGGGAGAGCGAACCCCCATCCGCGGAAAGGCGGGGTGTTATCATCGACAGTGGAATCACCGATCAGATAAATTGTAGACATAATATCACTCCTTATAAAGATGACTTGGTTTGTGACCTTGGACGATACCAGTGAAGAAAAAAGTAAAGCACTTCCAGAATGCAACAGCAGGTCCATCCGACTGGATATCCGAATCCGACAAGCTTGGGGACATTGGCGACGAAGCGGGTGACCAGAAACAGATAAATCTGACGGATAACAACAAATGAAAGAATCATGATCAGCATAGGACCACGTGAATCCCCGCGTCCGCGCAGGGCACCGGCAAGCACATGATTGATGCAGTTAAACAGCAGAAAAAAGACATTGGTATGAAGAAACAGGGCACCGAAGGTGATGACAGAGTCTTCAGCGGTGAAGAGTCCTACTGCCGGCTCGGCAAAGACAAACAGAGCAGTGGCAATCAGGCCTGTGACAAGAAGGGACAGCCCGACGGTCATCAGTGTTCCGCGATTTGCCCGCTGTTCCTGTTTTGCTCCCATGTTCTGGCTTACGAAGGTGGTAGCAGCCATGGCCATGCTTTGCATAGGCAGCATGATAAACTGATCAAGCTTGTTATAACAGCTCCAGCCGGCCATACAGTCGGAGCCAAAAGCGTTGATATAGGACTGGACGAACACATTGGAGAAGGCGGTAATCACAGACTGAATGCCTGCCGGAAGACCGACAGAAAGGATTTGTCTGAGTATGGCAGGATCCAGGTGAAGATCTGACCACACCAGACGATAAATATCGTTGGTGCGTGTTAACAGGCCCAGAATCAGGATGGCAGAAATGAACTGGGACAGAATGGTTGCGATGGCAACGCCCGCAATGCCTGCCCTGATAACGAGAACGAAAAACAGATCCAGAAGAATGTTCATGACACTGGTCAGTATCAGGAACATCAGGGGTCTGGTTGTATCGCCTACAGCCCGCAGAATCCCGCTTCCCATATTATAAATCAAAAGGCCGGAGAGACCAAGAAAATATATAGTAAGATATGTTGTAGCGTCTTCGAAAACATCTTCTGGTGTGTCCATGAACCGAAGCATGGGTTTTACTCCGAGTGTACCAATGACAGTAAAAAGAATACAGCAAACGAAAGTAGCTGTCATGGTGGTTTCGACAGTATCATGCAGCTTTTTCAGGTCCCGGGCACCGAAATGATGTCCGATAACCACACCGGCACCAACAGAAAAACCATTGAAAAAAAACACAAGGATATTCACAATCACTGTAGTTGAACCGACAGCTGCAAGTGCCTGCTTGCTGACATAGTTACCGACTACAATGGAATCGACTGTGTTGTAGAGCATCTGGAATATATTGCCTAACATCAGGGGAAGTGAGAACAGGATAATCTGCTTGATGATGGATCCGTGTGTCATGTCACGGGCGGTCGTGCTCTTTCCTGATGGCATAAACAATCACCTCGGTTCAGCAGTCTGTCAGGCACAGCATCCCGGACATTATACCATGCCATGGTAAGGTTGCCTATCAGGGATGACAAAGGTATAAAGTCCATAAAGTAAAAATCTCTGCCGCATGAATGAACACGCGGCAGAGGGATTAATAATCAAAAGTACCTTCATAGACGAGTACGGCAGGCCCGGTAAGCGTGATCTGCTGGTTTGATTCGGTGTAGCGTACCACCAGATCGCCACCAAGCAGTTTTACGGTTATATCTTCATCTGCCGCGCAATAGCCGTTCTGTACGGCAGCTACCACTGCAGCACAGGCGCCGGTACCACAGGCAAGCGTTTCACCGTTACCTCGTTCCCAAACACGCAGGCGCAATGTATTGCGGTTGACGACGCGGACAAATTCCGTGTTGATCCGGTCGGGAAATACTGATGCATATTCGAACTGCGGGCCGATGCTTTCCAGGTCCAGAGCATCAATAGAATCACAGAAGATAACGCAATGCGGGTTTCCTGTATCGACTCGTGTGATCTGCCAGCTTTGTCCGGCAAGCTCAAGTGTTTCACAGACATTCCCGGATGTGCGTGTCTGGCCATCGAGCCGGGGCATAAGCGTGGCTTGACCCATACTCACAGAGACAGAGCTGACACGACCGTCACGCAGGTATAGATGCAGCGGATAAATGCCACTGGCGGTTTCAATGGTCATATACTCTGAATGAATATACCCGTTGTCATACAGGTATTTGGCGACACAGCGGATACTGTTCCCGGCCATTCTGCCTTCGCTTCCGTCCTGATTGAAGGAACGCATGCTGGCGTCTGCAACCCGGGAACGCTCGATCAGTACAATCCCGTCTCCACCAATGCCATAATGTGGTGTACAGAGACTGACACAGAGCGATTCGGGACAGGTCAGGCTTCCGTCAAAGTTCTCAACGAATATGTAATCATTCCCGCAACCATGCATCTTGGCAAACCGGATTTTCTGTCTCCAGGGCCGGAGATGATTAATGTCAACCAATTCAGTATTGGCAAGTGTGTACCGGCTTTCTATGATCTGAGCAAGTGCGCCTGCGGTATCCACGGAAGTCAGACAGGGAATACCGAGCTGCATGGCATGCCTGTGCAACAGCGTATAATCACCGACAGTCGTATCCTTCACAGCACCTGTATAGACTATATAGGAAAGCTTTCCGGTGTTCATCAGCTGATACAGTACGGGGCTTTCGGTGGCGTTCGGAACACTTTCTACCGGTATGCCAAGCTGAGCAATGGCATCAGCGGTTCCGCTTGTGGCATACAGCTTGAGTCCGAGATCATAAAATCGTTTTGCAAGGGAGATGATTTCCTGATAATCATTCTCTTCAACGGAAATCAGAACCCCACACTGACCGGGTGCATGTCGCTCGGGTACGGTAAAGCCGGCAGCCAGGAGCCCTTTAAACAGGGCTTCAGCCATGTTTTTCCCAAGACCGAGAACTTCACCTGTGGATTTCATTTCCGGACCGAGTATGGAATTGGCATCATTCAGTTTTTCAAAGGAGAACACCGGCACCTTGACAGCAACATAGGGTGGTGTACGGTACAGACCTGTGCCATATCCCTGGTCTGCAAGTTTCTCACCGAGCATGACACGGCTGGCCAGGTCAACCATGGGAACCCCTGTTACCTTGGATATATAGGGGACGGTGCGGGATGCGCGTGGATTGACTTCGATTACGTATAGCTCATTATCAAAGATCAGATACTGAATATTCACCAGTCCCTGAGTTCCCAGGGCAAGGGCCAGTTTCCGGGAGCAGTCACAGATCTTCTGGAGGAACGGATCCGTCAGGTTATAAGGCGGGTAAACGGCAATGGAATCCCCGCTGTGTACACCGGCACGCTCAATGTGCTCCATGATTCCGGGAATCAGGACATCTTTTCCGTCTGAAATGACGTCAACTTCCAGTTCAATCCCGGGCATGTATTTATCAATCAGCACAGGGTTGTCAATTCCGCCGCTCAGAATTCTGGTCATGTAATCCATCGTCTGTTCGCGTGTATGCACGATGGTCATGTTCTGACCGCCGATGACATAAGAAGGCCGCAAAAGTACAGGATACCCGAGCATTTCGGCTGCCTGGACCGCTTCTTCCATGGACTGGACAGCTGTCCCCCGCGGGCGGGAGATGCCGAAACTCTCCAGAAGTGCATCAAACCGGCTGCGATCTTCTGCCATGTCAATGGAATCAGCAGAAGTCCCAAGGATACGGATGCCGTGTCTGTCCAGATACTGCGTCAGTTTGATGGCGGTCTGCCCACCAAACGCTACCACGACGCCTATGGGCTGTTCAACGGCAATAATATGCATGACGTCTTCAGGGCAAAGTGGTTCAAAGTAGAGACGGTCAGCCGTGTCATAGTCTGTGGATACAGTTTCCGGGTTATTATTGACTATGACGACATCATACCCCATTTCCTGGAGTGTCCATACACAGTGCACAGAAGAATAATCGAACTCAATTCCCTGACCGATACGGATCGGCCCGGAACCAAGTACCATGATGACGGGTTTTCCGGAGCGGGGAAAGCTTCGTGCTTCGCATATGGTATCAGCTGATGAATAAAAGTATGGAGTGGCTGCGTCAAACTCTCCACCGCAGGTGTCGACCATTTTATAGCTCAGACTGCGGGCAGGCCAGTCGTTTTTTTCACTGATTCTCCGGATGGCTGCATCGGTATATCCCTTGCGTTTGGCTTCGAGATACAGTGCGTCGCTTATGTCCTCTTTTTTCAGGCGCGCCTCAAGTCTGACAAGGTTCAGCAGCTTATTGAGGAAGAAGGGATCAATTTTTGTGGCCTGATGAATGCATTCGACAGTCCAGCCGTTTTCCAGTGCTTCAAAAACCGTAAAGAGCCGGTGATCATCCTGTGCCATGAGCCGCTCTTTGATCGGCGCGTCGGTAAGCGGTGCTGCATGCAGCGTATCCAGTCCGATCTCAGCACCACGTACGGCTTTCATCAGGGCTTCTTCAAAACACTGGCCTATGGCCATGACTTCGCCGGTGGCCTTCATCTGGGTGCCCAGTCTGCGGGATGCGTTGGCAAACTTGTCAAATGGCCATTTGGGAAGCTTGACGACAACATAATCCAGAGTGGGTTCAAAGCATGCACAGGTCTTCTTGGTGATATCGTTCAGGATCTCATCAAGGGTATACCCCAGAGCAATCCGTGTTGTAATTTTGGCAATAGGATACCCGGTAGCCTTTGAGGCAAGGGCAGACGACCTGGAAACCCGGGGATTGACTTCGATAACAGCATACTCAAAACTATCAGGATTCAGCGCAAACTGACAGTTACATCCGCCGACAATCCCCAGTGCACTGATCATGTCAAGGGATGCCGTGCGAAGCATCTGATATTCTTTATCTGAGAGTGTGAGAGCCGGTGCAACGACAATGGAATCGCCTGTGTGGATTCCGACAGGATCCATGTTTTCCATGGAGCATACAGCGATTACATTCCCTGCGGCGTCCCGCATGGTTTCAAACTCGATTTCTTTCCACCCGGCAATGCTTTTTTCTACCAGAATCTGTGTTATAGGCGAGGCGTCGAGACCTGCCTGTGCAATCGTCTGCATTTCTTCTGCATTGCTGGCAATCCCGCCACCACTGCCGCCCAGCGTAAATGCAGGGCGAACAATTACAGGGTATCCGATATGCTCAGCGGCAAGCAGGGCTCCAGTCAGACTGGTTGCAATCTCGGAAGGAACAACAGGCTGGCCAATGGCCTGCATGGTATTACGGAACAGCTCACGGTCTTCTGCCTTATCTATGGCGTCCATATCGGATCCAAGAAGCCGTATGCCAAGACGGTTGAGTACACCGCTGCGCGACAACTGCATGGCCAGTGTGAGTGCGGTTTGTCCGCCAAGACCCGCGAGCAGACCATCTGGACGCTCATGTTCCAGGATTCTTGTCAGTGTTGTTACGTTCAGAGGTTCCAGATAGATCTCATCTGCCAGATGCTTATCCGTCATAATGGTGGCAGGATTGGAGTTGACCAGAACGACATTAATGCCTTCTTCACGGAGAACACGGCAGGCCTGAGCTCCGGCATAATCGAACTCAGCCGCCTGCCCGATGACGATCGGACCTGAGCCAATAACCAGAACTTTTCGAATGGTATGATCCTTAGGCAAGCGAATTACCTCCCCATCATCTGAAGAAAGCGGTCAAAAAGGAATCCAGTGTCCTGCGGTCCGGAACAGGCTTCCGGATGAAACTGCACAGTCATGCACTGCTTTCCGGGGTATAGCATCCCTTCACAGCTGCCATCGTTGGCATTTCGGAAAGTTTCCAGGCCAATTCCGGCAAGGCTTTCGGAAACAACAGCATAACCGTGATTCTGACTGGTGATGAACGTACGGCCAGTCTGTATTTCCTTGACAGGCTGGTTAGCTCCGCGGTGACCATAATGCAGTTTGATGGTTTTGCCACCCATAGCCAGCGCTGTGAGCTGATGCCCGAGACAGATGCCAAAAACAGGCACCTTTCCGATCAGCTGCCGGATCTGCCGGATCGCAAACTGATTCTCTTCCGGATCACCGGGACCGTTGGATAGCATGATTCCGTCAGGATTCAGTGCGAGGACCTGAGCCGCGCTGGTTGTTGCCGGAAGGACAGCCACTTCACAACCACGGTTCTGAAGCGAACGGATGATGTTCATTTTGGCGCCATAATCTATAAGAACAACTCGGTACCGGATTTCTCCGATTGCAGGATAGACTGCTGGAGAATGGCGGGTAACCTTTTCTACAACCCCCTGAACCCGGTAATTCTGAAGACATGAAAGGTCTTCAGGCACAGACTGGCAGATCAGAGCATTCATGACTCCGTATTCACGGATGGTTCGGGTCAGATGCCGCGTATCGATACCGCAGATGCCGGGTATATGATGCTCTTCCAGAAAGGATTGTAAGGTGCCTGCAGAACGGAAATTGGACGGTGCATCACAGAGCTCGCGTACAATGTATCCTTTCAGAGCCGTCTTTCCCTCAAAATCCTCCGGAATGACACCGTAATTTCCGATCATGGGAAAAGTCTGAATGACAATCTGACCGGCATAGCTGGGATCCGTCAGTGTTTCCAGGTACCCTACCATACCGGTCGTGAAGACAAGCTCACCGACAGCATCGGACGGTTCACCGATGGAGATTCCTTCATAGATATCACCGTTGGCAAGGACTAGATATGCCACGCCGTTCACACTCCTGTTAATGTAGCAGCCATGACGGCCTTGATGGTGTGCATCCGGTTTTCTGCTTCATCGAACACAATGGAAGCCGGGGATTCAAACACTTCGTCCGTGACTTCCATGGCATCAATGTGGAATCGCGCATGAATATCCCGGCCAATGGTTGTTTTCAGGTCGTGAAATGCCGGCAGACAATGCATGAAGCGGCACTGAGGCCCGGCTGTCTGCATGAGGGCGCTGTTGACCTGGTATGGCAGCAATGCCTCAATACGTTCCTGCCATACGGCATCGGGTTCACCCATGGAAACCCAGACATCGGTATAGAGTACATCAGCGCCGCTGACAGAAGACAGGTCTGAGGAAAGCTCAATCTTTGCACCGGTTTCACTGGCGATCCGGTTGCATGTTTGAACCAGTGCGTCACCAGGCTGGTAAGCCTTAGGTGCACAGGCAACAAAGTGCATGCCAAGCTTGGCACAGCCAATCATGAGAGAGGATGCCATGTTATAGCGGGCATCACCGAGGAACACAAGCTTGCGTCCCTTCAGACTGCCAAAGTGTTCGCGGATGGTCAGCATGTCTGCCAGTACCTGGGTCGGATGGTATTCATTGGTAAGCCCGTTCCATACAGGCACTCCGGAATACCGGTCAAGGTCTTCGACTATACTCTGTTCAAACCCGCGGTATTCTATACCGTCAAACATCCGGCCAAGCACGCGCGCAGTATCCGGAATGGATTCCTTTTTTCCGATCTGTGAACCGGAGGGATCCAGGTAAACCGGGTGCATGCCAAGGTCTGCGGCTGCGACTTCGAAGGCGCAGCGTGTCCGTGTACTTGTCTTTTCAAAGATCAGGGCTATATTTTTCCCTTCACATAAACGATGACTGATGCCCTGCTTCTTCTGGGCTTTCAGGGATGCAGCCAGATCCAGAAGATGCATAATCTCTTCGGGCGTGAAATCAAGAAGCGTAAGAAAGCTTTTTCCCTTCAGTGACATGACGGATCCTCCTGTTAAAGTACTTTGGCAAGGAATGAGCGGAGACGTTCAGAACGCGGATTGGAAAAGATCTGTTCCGGTGTTCCTTCCTCCAGGATCACGCCTTCATCCAGAAACAGTACGCGGTTGGATACTTCTCGTGCAAAGCCCATTTCATGCGTGACGACAACCATCGTCATGCCTTCCTGGGCCAGACGTTTCATGACATCGAGCACTTCTCCGACCATTTCCGGATCCAGCGCGCTTGTGGGTTCATCAAAGAGCATGACATCCGGTTCCATACACAGTGCACGTACGATGGCAACGCGCTGCTTCTGTCCGCCGGAAAGCTGTCCCGGATAGTCCCGTGCACGGTCAGCGAGACCAACACGGCCAAGCAGTTCCATGGCTTTCTGTTCCGCCTGCGCCCGGGAACACTTTTTCAGCATGAGAGGTGCACAGGTCAGGTTATCGAGTACGGACATATGCGGGAAAAGATTGAACTGCTGGAAAACCATTCCCATTTTCTGGCGGTGAAGGTTCAGATTGACCTTTTTCCCGGTGAGTTCATTTCCTTCAAAAATAATGCTTCCTCCGGTTGGTGTTTCCAGAAGATTCAGACAGCGGAGGAATGTGGACTTCCCCGATCCGGAAGGCCCGATCACGCAGATGACGTCTCCCTTATTGATGGTGACATCAATGCCGGCGAGTACATCAGCACCACCGAAATGTTTTTTCAGGTTCTTAACGGTGATCATGCTTGCGTAGCCTCCCCTCGATAAGTTTTAGCAGCTGTGTGAGCAGGATAACCATGATCAGGTATGTGACTGCAACAATGAGCAGCGGGTTGATGGCATCATAGGTATTGTTTCGCACCAGATTTCCGGCGCGTGTCAGGTCAATGACCGCAACATACCCGGCAACGGAAGTCTCCTTGAGCAAAGCGATCATTTCATTGCCAATGGCGGGAAGAATGTAGCGCATGGCCTGAGGGAGCACGATCCTGCGCATGGTCTGGAACCGGGACAGGCCAAGACTCCGGCCTGCTTCGGTCTGCCCGTGGTCAACGGCGTTCAGTCCGGAGCGGATCAGCTCTGCTACATAGGCACTGGAATTAATGCCGAATGCCAGAATCCCGACCGTGATCCCGTCAGCGCTGGCAAGAATGACGAAATAAAAAATCAGCAGAAGAACCACGACCGGGACTCCGCGGATGACTGTAACATAAATATCACAGAAAACGGCAAACGGTTTCAGTACCGGCACGCCTTCTGAAAAATTCTTTATAATGGCGATCAGCATGCCGAGGAAAACTCCGATACACAGAGCACCGAGAGTGAGAATGACAGTATTCTTCAGGCCTTTGAGCATGAGCTGGTCATAACCGGTTTCAATAAACGTTTCCTGCAGTTTAAGGATCCAGCTGTTCAAGAAATCCACTCCTTTTTTACGATGGAAACAGCGAGGCAGGTCATGGCTGGCCTGCCCCGCTGTTATAAACCAGACTGTCCGGATTATTCAGCTGCTTCAGGAGCGGTATAGGGCGCTTCGTACTTGGCGAAGATTTCCTGAATGGTACCTGCGTCAAGAAGCTCGTGCAGGGCTTCATTCAGCTTGCTCTGCAGTTCTTCCTGGCCCTTGGCCATGGCGAAGGCATACGGTTCTGTTGTCATGGCATCGTCCAGGATCACCAGTTTCACATCATGCTCTGCATTGTATACCTTTACCATATCCGCAGCGGTCAGGTCATCAATGACCCAGGCGTCCACCTTGCCGTTGACCAGTGCGAGTTCTGCGTCTGCGTTGGCGGCAAAGGGAGAAACATCGTAACCGTTCCCCATACAGAAGGTTTCAGCGGTGGTACCGGTCTGTACCGAAATCTTTTTTCCGTCCAGGTCAGCCTTGGAAGTGATCGGACTGCCTTCGACAACGACAATCGCCTGTGCTGCCAGACAATAGGGGTCAGTGAACAGAGCGTTCTTTTTCCGCTGATCCGTAACAGATATACCGGACACACCAAGGTCAAACTTTCCGGCTGTAACGCCCGGAAGGACGGCTTCAAAATCCATCTGTTCAATCTGAAGTTCCATACCCAGTTTTTCACAGATCAGGTTCAGAATGTCAATTTCAATACCTACAGGAGCTTCACCTGCTGCAGGATCGAGGTATTCGAAGGGAGGGAAATCAGGGCTGGTGGCAATGGTCAGTGTATCCGCCAGAGCAGAGACTGCGGACAACATCAGGGCCAGGGCAAGCAGAACAGCAAACAGTTTTTTCATAAGGCGTTTCTCCTTTGTCTTACTTGGTTGTTTTTGCGTTGACCATGGCCTGTACCTGAATGGGAAGGCCAAAGAGGTTGATAAATCCGGCGGAATCCTTCTGGTTGTAATCGCTCTCACCAAAGGTGGCGATATCTTCGGAATACAGGGAATAGGGACTCCAGAGTCCTGCCTTGATGATGTTTCCCTTATAAAGCTTCAGGCGGACTTTGCCGGTGACATGTTCCTGGGTCTTGTCCACAAAGGCGCTCAGTGCTTCGCGCAGCGGGGTAAACCACTGTCCGTTGTAGACGAGCTCTGCGAAGGTAACTGCAAGCTTCTGCTTTTCGTGCATGGTCATTTTATCCAGGCAGATGCTCTCCAGCGCTTCATGTGCCTTGTAGAGGATTGTGCCGCCAGGAGTTTCGTAGACGCCACGGCATTTCATGCCCACAAGCCGGTTTTCGACGATGTCAAGGATACCGATTCCGTTCTTTCCGCCGAGCTCGTTGAGCCTGAGAAGAATGTTCTTGGCACTCATGGCTTCGCCGTTGAGTGCAACAGGCGTTCCCTGATTGAACTCCAGCTCCAGGTATGTGGGTTCATCCGGTGCCTGAAGCGGGGATACTCCCATTTCAAGGAAGCCGGGCTTTTCATACTGAGGTTCATTTCCGGTGTCTTCCAGATCAAGGCCTTCGTGGGAAAGATGCCAGATGTTCTTATCCTTGGAGTAATTGGTTTCGCGGTTGATTTTCAGCGGCACATGATGCGCTTCAGCATAATCGATTTCTTCGTCCCTGGACTTGATGGTCCATTCACGCCAGGGTGCAATGATCGGCATGGTAGGGGCAAAATGCTTGATGGCCAGCTCAAAGCGGACCTGATCATTTCCTTTCCCTGTGCAGCCATGGCATATTGCATCCGCATTTTCCTTGAGGGCTATTTCTACCAGACCCTTGGCGATGCACGGACGTGCTGTGCTTGTGCCGAGCAGATATTCCTCATAAATGGCGCCTGCCTTCATGGTAGGAATGATGAAATCCTCCACATAGGTGTCGGTCAGGTCCAGCACATACAGTTTCGATGCACCGGTTTTCAGGGCTTTTTCCTCCAGCCCTTCCAGTTCATCTGCCTGGCCGACGTTTCCGGAAACGGCAATGATTTCGGGATTGTTATAGTTTTCCTTCAGCCAGGGAATAATGATCGAAGTATCCAAACCGCCGGAGTAGGCAAGTACGATCTTTTTGATGTCTTCTTTCTTCATGTCAGCAAACCTCCTTGCATATGACATAAGGGAATGTACTGCATAAAAACGGAAAAGTCAAGAGAAAAATGCATAGATATGCAGAAAATAATGCATAAATATGCAAAGCCAAATTTGGGGCAAATCTGTGAAAAGCATGATAATCTGGCAAGTATTGCAATCTTTTAGGACAAAAAAAGATCCGCTGCATGCAGATTGAGAATGCATACTGCGAATCCTGTGAAAGGTAGCATGAATGTTTTTTCCGTGTTTTTGAATGATGCAGGTATTCAGAATGTACCAGTTGTTTTGTCCAGCAGGCCGCTTTCTTGAATCTGCGAGACAGCCTGACGGATCTGTGCGGGAGGAAGGACAAGCGCGAAGCGCACATAGCCCTCTCCCTCAGGGCCGAAGCTTGAGCCCGGTGTGCAGATGACGCCGGCACGGTCCATGAGTGCCAGACAGAAATCCATACTTGACATGCCGGTTACGGGAATTTTCGCCCAGACAAACATGCTTCCGGCATTGCGCGGGACAGGCCAGCCGATGGCTGTCAACCCATCGCAAAGAGCATCCCGTCGCTCCTGATAGCGCAGACATTGTGCCTTTATAACAGACCGGTCTGTTTTCAGCGCAGCAATGGCTGCCTTCTGAAGCGGGAGAAACATGCCAAAGTCAATCTGGCTGCGGAGCTTCCGGAAAGCAGCGACTACATCAGGCCGGCCAATCAGGAACGAAATCCGGGCGCCTGTCAGGTTAAAGGACTTGGACAGGGAGAAAAACTCGACCCCGGTGGATGCAGCATGTTCATACCCGAGGAAACTTCCGCCTTCCAGCCCGTCGTATATGATGTCACTGTACGCATTGTCATGTACCAGAAGAATATGATGTTCGCGGGCGAAGGCAATGAGTCGGTTGTAAATCTCCGGCGTGCCGACGGAGCCCGTAGGATTGGAAGGCAGGGAAACTATCATATATCTGGCCCTGTCGGCCACATGTGCCGGTATGGCATCCAGATCCGGAAGAAAACCGGTGTGTTCACTGAGCGGATAGTACACGATTTCAGCCCCTGCCATTTTGGCCCCTGCAATGAATACCGGATAGCAGGGTGATGGCAGAAGCACGGTATCCCCTGGATTACACAGTACCATGCCCAGATGGCCGATGCCTTCCTGAGAGCCGTAGCATGAAGCAATCATGTCAGGCGTGATGGTAACATGAAAGCGGGACTGGTAGTATTCACAGACGGCATTGAGCATTTCCGGAGTATCCCGGAGAGCATATTTCCAGTTCTCCGGATCCATGGCAGCCTCTGCCAGTGCCTGACGTATATGAACCGGCGTTTCAAAGTCAGGCGTGCCGATGGACAGATTCAGGAATGTTCTGCCCTGTGCTTCCAGCTGCAGGCGGCGTGTATTCAGCGCAGCAAAGACTTCATCGTCAAACCGGTTAAGACAATCTGAAAAATTCATACTGGCCTCCTTCAAACCTCTTTAATGACCGGACCATCTCCGGAACAGGGTTCCTGCAACGAGCCGGTCAGTCGGTTCTCTGCAGGAGAATGACCTCACGGTGTTCAGCACTGCCCATGGCATAGTCTTCTTTTCCGGTACTGTTCAGTACATCTTCGCGGACCATGCGGTTCATACGCCGCTCTTCTCCATGGATAATCCGGTACCTGGCAGGATCGAGGTCGGGCTCTTCTTCGTATGGATCCCACAGTCCGATGAAATGGTCTCTGACCGGTGTGGTCAGCAGTACATAATGCGGATCACCGTCGCTCCAGCAGCGAATGACCGCACAGCCACCTTTTTCCAGACATTCCTCAATGACAGACCCCGGGCCGACAATGGCAGACATGCCACTGAGGTACTCGGTCCGGACAGGGAACTTCCAGCCTCTGGCATAACCGTTGATCCAGGAAGAAATATAACAGGCGGCAGCCATGGAGGTTCCATGCTTACCAAGTTCTCCGGCATCATTGAATGTGTCATTGGCCAGGTTCCAGATCCCCTTGATCAGGTGTGGATCAATTTCTTCACGTTCAAACAGAAAACGAATGGCATTGATCAGGGAAGTGGGGCCACAGTCATACTCCGAAGATTGGTAATTCAGACGGTTTTTCATGATACTCCCTTTCCGAGTTTATGCAAGATTGCGGGGATCCATGGCATCGCGCATGGCGTCACCGATGAAATTAATGCAGACTACGAGCAGTATAATCACGGAGCCGGCGGGAATCCACATCCAGGGCTTGCCAGTAAGAACGGACAAGGATTCAGCACCGGAAAGCAGGTTTCCGAGGGAGGGAGACGGAGGCTGTACCCCCATGCCCAGATAACTGAGCGCGGCTTCATCAAGGATGGAGAGTGCAAACACACTGGTTGCATAG
>AUXO015740488.1_pt1 | contig 15384 bp, 13 predicted proteins | sample 768731 | NCBI WGS metagenome assembly AUXO01 (sample SAMN02715735, study PRJNA202380) | gut metagenome | biome: sheep rumen | host: Ovis aries | place: New Zealand: Palmerston North
TTGAAAAAATTTACAAAATGGGCAAAAAATCATTGAAAAAATTTATTTTTTGACTGAAATTTCATTGAAAAAATTTACAAAAGATGATGAAAAGCCTGTAATTATAAGGGTTTCTTAAAAAATCTATAGGATAGAGTAATAGAGATAATTTCAGAGAGAGTAGTATTCAGTGTATTATGAAGAGGCTGAAAGCTAAGGATGCTGAGGTTGTTATTTATGAGCCTATTCTAGAAGATGGTGGGATGTTCCTGGGGAATAAGGTTGTGAATGAACTGGAGGCTTTCAAGAAGACATCAGATGTAATTATTGCGAATAGGTATGATAAGGCGCTTGATGATGTGAAGAGGAAAGTGTTTACGAGGGATTTGTTTGGGAGAGATGAGTAAATCTTGATGAAACTATGATGAAGATTATTAGGAAATAAATGATGAAAACGATAATGATAGTGTTCGGGACAAGACCAGAGGCAATAAAAATGTGTCCTCTTGTTTTAGAACTAAAGAGAAGAAAAAATATAAGAACTATTGTTTGTGTAACTGCGCAACACAGACAGATGCTTGATCAGGTACTGAATGTATTTGGTATTGTTCCAGACTACGATCTTGATATTATGAAGGATCGTCAGGACTTATTTGACGTGACTACAGGTGTCTTAAATGGGTTAAAGAATGTATTAGAGAAATGTAAGCCAGATGTGGTACTTGTGCATGGCGATACTAGTACAACGTTTTCAACGGCTTTAGCGTGTTTTTATAAGCAAATATCAGTAGGTCATATTGAAGCAGGACTTAGAACATATAATATATACAGCCCTTTTCCTGAAGAAATAAATCGCCAGGGAGTAAGTTTAATTAGCAAATACAATTTTGCACCGACTTCGCTTGCTGCATCAAATTTAATCGCTGAAGGAAAAAATAAAGATAACATCTATATAACTGGTAATACGGTTATAGATGCGATGAAATATACAGTGAAAAAGGAATACAATCATCCAGAGTTGGAATGGGTAGGCGATAGCAGACTGATACTTATTACTGCGCATAGAAGAGAGAATCTTGGCGAACCAATGCATTGTATGTTTAGAGCCATAAGGCGTGTTCTTGAGGAAGAAAAAGATTGTAAAGCAATTTATCCTATTCATATGAACCCATCTGTAAGAGAAGTGGCAGAGAAAGAATTAGGAACATGCGAGAACATTCATATAATAGAACCACTGGATGTTATAGATTTTCATAATTTTGAGGCTCGAAGTTATTTGTGTATAACAGATTCAGGCGGAGTACAAGAAGAATGCCCAAATTTCGGCGTGCCTGTTCTTGTTATGAGAAATGAAACTGAAAGACCAGAAGGTGTTGAGGCAGGTACACTTAGAATTGTTGGGACTAAAGAGAACGATATATATGACTCTTTAAAATTATTGCTTAATAACAAAGAGGAATATTTAAAAATGAGTGAAGCATGCAATCCATATGGGGATGGAAGGGCATGTGAAAGAATAGCTGATATATTGGAAGGAAAAGAATATAAACCATGGGTTCCATGTAATAATCGATAGTTAAATAGATTTGGTATCGTTCGATAATTTGAATCGGAGCATTATTTGTTTTTATAAAAAGGTGATGGCAAGAAATGGACATAAGATCAGAAAAAATTGTTTTATTTGGAGCTGGAAATAATTCAAAAAAAATAATAAAAAAGTTAGGTATCAATAAAATTGAAACCGTAATTGATAATATAAAAGGTTTATATCAAGAGGAAATAGAGGGAATAAAAATCCGTAATTTTGAAATAATAGAGAAAAAGTCTTTAAAAAATAAGTTTGTTGTTATCACACCTGACGACGAGAACGCTAAGATACAAATGATGACTCAACTTATTGAGGTTGGATGTGATAATTGGATTTTTGCTGACATGCTGACAGAAGAAGATGAGCTAATAAATTTTAATGAAAAAGATAAATATATTAAAGCAATAAATATTTATAAAAGGTTATATAATTCAGTTGCTAAGGAAAATAAATATTTAAGAGAGCATATTGATCCATCAACATTAAAACCTGCAAAAGGTTTTCTTAGAAAAAAACAATTAGACTTAGTTAAATATGCATTTGAATTAAGTCAAATGTTTGAGGATAAAGATATACGTCTTATTTTATCTGCAGGTAATTTGTTGGGACTTTTAAGACATAATGGATTTATTCCTTGGGATGATGATATTGATCTTAAACTGTTAAGAACTGATTATGAAAAACTAAAGTCTTATTGTAGAGAAAACTTTGTATATAAAAAATATAATGGATTAAAAGGTGTAAATGTTGAGTACATGAATTTCAAAAAATACCTTTTTGAAAAGTATCCAAACAGATATATTTTTTTGGAACTTCCTGAACATTGTCAAATATTAAGAGGAACAAATGTATTTGATGGATTAAGTGTTGATCTCTTCGTGATTGATTCTTATAAGGATGATTATTTGTTTTCCGAGCATAAAAGTAAACTGATTAATTTGAAAGAAAACTTAATGAATTGTGAAACCTGTTTGCAACAATTCGATTATTTAGATAATTATCTCGGTAAAGATAGTAAAGAATGGGATAGTGAAGGCAATAACCTATTTTATGGTGGGGATAATGTAGAATCATATGCATATTACATTGACTATGATGAGTTTTTAAATAGAAATAATCTTTTGCCGCTAAAGAAGAAAGAGTTTGAGGGCTATTCTTTTTGGATCCCAAACCATCCTGAAAAGTGTGTTGAGTATGTTTTTGGCAAAGAATGGAAGAACTTGCCTAGAAAAGTTGGAGTTGAAGGTCATTCATACTGGAATAATTTTTTTGAGAAATATTATGATAGCGCAGATATTGTATATGATGAGAATTATACATGTGATTATTTTGAAAAAATGTATTATACCCTGAGAAGGAAAAATATATATACTAAAATTCTCTTTCCACAATATATAACAAATGAAAATATTGATAAAGCTATAATGTTTTTTGATGAGAAAGGAATAGAATGGTCTTGCAAATATAATAAATTTGCAAATGTATGCTATACAGATAGTTTAGAAATTCAAAATAATTATCAAGAAGCAAAAATTATTATGTTGAAAGATTTTTTTGATACAGAATGGGTGGATTAGTAAAAATGGGAATTATAGTTTATGGATTAGGTCACAGAGGCAAAATGGTAATTGATTTTTTCGGACCTGACAAAATAAAGGCTGTAGTTGATTCATTCAAAAAGAATGAGATAATACAAGGAATTACAGTGAGTAGTTTAAACGATATAGAAATTAGTTGTGATGATATTATTATCATAGCAATAGATGGCGAAAAGGCAAGGGAAGTTTCAGCTAATCTTAGCAAAAAACAAATATATAATTATTTGTATTGGGATGAAGTTTTAGAGATGTTTGGTTTTTCTAATGTATTTAATAATTCATTTGAATCCAACGGACAAATGCGAAGTAATCAGTGGGTGAAGAATAGTCTTGTCACAGTAGAAAAGATTCTTGACTTAAAAGAAAATTTAGAATCGGTTGTGGAGTTTTATGTAACATTCTCTTTTGAAATACTACACTTTTTACCATTTTATAATGGAATGAAAAATCGAGGTATCAATGTATCAATTGTGTTAGAACATCCAGCAATAAATGTTGCACAAGATTTTTTAGATTATGCTGAGGCTGTGAGAACATTAAATAAAAATAATATAAGATATGAGACGAAAAGTAATCCGAACGCTTTATTGGCTTTTACAACACAATATATTGATGTATTAATAAAATATAAAAATAAAAAAATCATCGTTCCTTACGGTGTAAGTCTTCTTAAAGAAAAATCATTTCAGTTAAAGAAAGAAACTTTGGAATTATTTGACTTTGTCCTTGTTTCAGGTGAGTTTTCTGCAAATATAGTGAAAGAAAACATACCAGAAGAAAAGGTAATTGAGATAGGATATCCCAAATACGCTTTTATTTCAGAAAGAAATATTACTAAAGACAGGATAATTAATGAGTTAAATATAATGACGAATAAGCCAATCCTTGTTTATTTTCCGACTTGGGACGAATATTCTTCAATTGTTATGATGAAAGATAATCTGGTAAAGCTCAAAGAAGAATTTTATGTAGTAGCAAAGCCTCATCACTGCACCACTGGATTACCAGAAAAAGAAAATGAGTATAAAATACTTTTGGATAACTGTGATTTAGTCTTAGGGGGAAACTATGATTTTTATAGTTCGTCAATTCTTGCAGATATAGCTATTGTTGATGCAAAAAGTGGTGCTATTACAGAGGTACCTTTTGCAAATCATAAAGTTAAACTTTTGGCTATTATGAATGGAACGGTACCAGATGATTACCATTTTGATTTAGAGTCTTTTACAGAACTTGTTTACAAAACAGACGAAGTTTTTGATAAATGCGTGGCGCTTAAGAAAGTAGACAATATGATAGAAAAAAGAAAAGAAATGTCGAAAAAGTTTTATGGTGAGATTGGAGAAGATATTGATAATAAGTTTACAGATACGATTGGTAGACTTGAGCAAATTATTAATCAAATGAAATATAATAATTAATTTTTATTTTCAGTTCAGAGTAATAAAGTATGGTAAGGAGAAGGGATATGATTATTGGTTATACAACGGGTGTGTTTGATTTATTTCATATTGGACATCTAAATTTATTGAAAAATGCTAAAGGAATGTGTGACAAATTAGTGGTAGGTGTTACTGTTGATGATTTGGTGCAGTATAAAGGTAAAAAAGCAATGATACCTTTTGAAGATAGGATAGAGATTGTTCGTGCCTGTAGGTATGTTGATGCAGCTGTGCCACAGTATGATATGGACAAACTAGAAGCATGCAAAAAAATAGGTGCCTCTATACTGTTCGTCGGTGATGATTGGTATGGAAGCGATAAATGGAAGGAATATGAAGATAAATTTAGTAAAGAAGGAATTAAAATCGTCTACTTTCCATATACTAGGGGTGTATCTAGTACTATTATTACCAAAGCATTAAAACAAGTACGAGGATGGACTAGCGAAGTGAGTGAAAATATAGCTGATGGTAGTGAGAAGGAGGAATAAGTCATGGTAGATAAAAATTTTTGTATGAGTTCTTATATGGCTTTACGTTATATTGAAAAAGATGATGTGGATTTTTTTGAGGGATTTCATCACAGGAATATTGAAGCAATTCCAGATGAAAATAGAATCCTGGTAAAAAACAGTGATGATATTGATCAAGAGATAAAAAAACAGGTTCAAAAATTTGATAACAAGAAAAAAGGTATAATGCTTTCAGGTGGAATGGATTCCGCTATAGTTGCGTCGTATCTAAAAGGGTCTGATGCTTATACATTTCGTTTTCTTGATGGTAAGTTTCAACAAGAAGAATTAAAAAGAGCAGAGTACTATGCTAAACAATATGAATTAAAATTGCATTATGTTGATATTAGTTGGGAAACGGTAGAAAAATATTTAAGACCGGTTATGAAGGCAAAGTGTGCGCCTGTTCATTCTATTGAACCTCAAATTTTGCAAGCTGCCTTGCAAGCAAAAAGTGACGGTGTAGAAATTATGTTTGTTGGAGAAAGCAGCGATTTGATATTTGGAGGTATGGATGGGCTTCTTGCAAAGGATTGGACTTTCGATGAGTTTAAAGAAAGGTATATATTTACTCATCCAGAGGAAGTTTTAGCAGAACCAGTAAGTATGGATTATTTATTCGAAAGATATAGAATGAATGATAAAATTGATTATTTGAAATTTATGGATGATGTTTTTGCTGTTGAATCATCAAGTTCATATTTGAACGCTTTTGCTGTTGCTGGTTTAGACTACTATGATCCATATGCTAAATTAAAAATGAAAGACGAATTAGATCTGTATCGTGTTAGAAATGGTGAACCTAAATATTTAATTCGTGAACTTATGGCAAAAAAATATCCTGAGATAGAGATTCCAAATAAAAATCCTATGCCAAGACCGGTTGATTCATATTTTTCTAATTGGGAAGGACCTTATCGTAATGAGTTTAGAAAAGACATTGATATGAATAAATATGATGGTAATCAAAAATGGCTTATGTGGTGTTTGCAGGAATTTTTGAACATGGTTGATGAAATGTAAATTAGAGACATTGTTAGAAAAACAAAGAAATTATAAATAATCCAAGATGTACGAGGAGATAATTATGGGAAAATCTATAATAAATGCAGGATGTGGGTGTCAAACAGAACATGGATTGTGGTTTGTGCATTATGTTTTAAGAATACTATTTTATTATGATTTTAGTCAAAAAAAAATAACAAAAGCGAAACTAATACCGGAAAGCAATGAGAAGGATATTTGCCCGTATTCTGCCATAGTTGAGTGCAATGGAAAAATATTTATATTCCCGAGCAATGCCGACACAATCTGGGTTTATGATATTAAATTAGATAAGTTTGAAAAAATTGATTATAAGCTTCCTAATAATGGTGTGTTTAGGGGAGCATATAAGTACGGTGCATATATATATGCTGTTCCGTATACGTATGATAGAGTTATTAAAGTAGATTTAAACAATTATAATGTTGATAAAATTAATTCTTTTGCAATGAAAGACAATGAAAAAGTGTTTGCAAATTCGTCGTCATTATACAAGGATTCTTTGGTTGTTTGTGCTGTACCTGCTTCAGGCTACTATGTAGCGTTTGATATGAAAAAAGAAAAATGGGAAAGGATAACAATATCAAATACTGAAACAAATTATACATTCATAGCTTGTGATTATGACAGCATTTATGCTTTTGATATTAATAGCAAACAGATAAAGAAGATTAATTACCAAGGTGATGTTTTGTCCGAAAGTATTGTTTTAAAATATCCTTCTGTTGCTATGATAACTCTTCCTAATGGTGGAGTTGCTCTTACGTTTACCCAAACGGGTGAGGTTCAATTGTTTGATTCATCTTTAAATTGTGTTCAGGAAATAGCGTTGAATGTGATCAAAGACTCACTTAATTCACAATACTTACATGTGCATTGGATAAAAGGAGAAACTGATGTATGGGGAATAACAAAAGGTAATGAATTATTACATATTGATAAAGAAAATAATGTTTCCTTGCACGAAATATGTATTGGTGAAGATTTATGGAAGAATCTTGGAGAAACAATATTCTTGGAAGAGAAAAAAATACATAAAGAGAATAGTATTTTAAACTTGGAGATTTTTATCAATAGCGTTACCAAAGAAGGGAAAAACATATGAGTAAATATGCTATTTTTGGAGCAGGAGAATACGGAAAAGAACTAGCTGAATTAATTGGATTAGATAATATTGAAGTATTTATTGATAACGATATTAATAAGCAAGGGACTTTTTGCTTGAAAAAGAAAATAGTATCTTTGAATGATGCAATAAAATCTGATGATGGATATGTTTATGTTGTTGCGGTATCAGATATGTATATGAATGACATATGCCATCAATTACAAAGAGCCGGTATTGAGAAATTTAGTGTTTATAATGACATTAAAATTAAATTGACTAGGGATAAAATTCTTTCTCGACCTGATTATATTTCAATATATAAAAAGGCAATTTCGTGGATTTATGCTAATACTGTTAATGGAAAAGGAATAATTAATAATTCAAAATTAAAAGAAGCATACCCAGAAGTGACGGGTTATTATATTCCTACACTTATTAGGTGGGGATATAAAGAACTGGCTTTAAGTTATGCCAAATGGTTGTGCACAATTCAGCATGACGATGGATCTTGGTATGACACAATGGGAAAAGAGCCATATATATTTGATACAGCCCAAATATTGAAGGGGCTGATAGCGATATATAACTTTGATAAAAATGTGGAATTGAATATTAGAAGAGGTTGCGATTGGATTATAAGCTGTATGTCATCAAATGGAAAATTAGTTACCCCATCAACAGAAGAATGGGGTGAAGATGGTGCTTGCTCTGATTTGATACATACATACTGTATTTCTCCAATTATTGAAGCAGGAAAAATTTTCAAGTGCGAAAGATATTTAGAGGCAGCCAATAAAATGGTAAACTATTATATTACTGAACGTAGAAATGAAATTCTTAATTTCAATTTGCTTTCGCATTTCTATGCTTATGTTATGGAAGCTATGATTGATATAGGACATAGTGAACTGGCAGAGGAGGCAATGAAAAAAATCGCTGTTTTGCAAAAAGATTCGGGGGCTGTACCTGCATATAATAATGTTGATTGGGTATGTTCAACAGGCCTTTTTCAAATGGCAATAGTATGGTTTAGATTGGGAAATATCGAACGTGGTAATAGAGCCTTTGAGTATGCTTGTAAATTGCAAAATAAAAGTGGTGGATGGTATGGAAGTTATGTATCGGAAGATAATGCTGACGAGATAAATACATACTTTCCGTCAGGTGAAATTAGTTGGGCAGTTAAATATTTTTTAGATGCACTTTATTATAAAAATATGGCAATGTTTAATATGCAAGCATCGTTATTCCATGACTACATAAGCGTAAATGATGGACGTTACGCTTGTGTAAAGAATACAATTTCGTCGATTGGTGAAGGTGCGTCCGTATTAGATGTAGGATGTGGAAAAGGTAGATACATTAAGAATTTAATATCTGAGTTTCCTAGTAATAAATATTTTGCAGTTGATATGTCGGATGAAGTGCTTGATTATATTAAATTGACAAAAGTTGAAAAGAAACAGGGATTATTGACCAATATTCCGTATGAGGATGATTCTTTTGAAGTCGTATATACTTGTGAAGCGTTAGAGCATTCGGTAGATATATCGTCAGCAATTACTGAGTTGTGTAGAGTGACAAAAAATGGTGGCAAGGTGGTAATAGTTGATAAGTCTATTGATATGCTCGGATATTTTGAAATTGAAGAGTGGGAGCAGTGGTTTGACGACGAAATGCTTCGAGAAGAACTATTAAATTATTGCTCAAATGTGGAAATAATAAAGGAGATTGATTACGACAATCGCCATTCAAATGGATTATTCCATTGTTGGATTGGAACAGTAGGTGGAAAATAATGTGTAAAGTATCAATTGTCTTGCCTGTATATAACGGGGAAAAATATTTACGCGAGTCATTAGACAGTATTATGTGTCAAACATTTCATGACTGGGAGCTGATTGTTGTTAATGATTGCTCAACAGACAATACTTTAGATATCGTTAATAATTATGCGAGAAAAGATGATCGTATAACTGTAATTAATAATGATGTTAACAAGAAACTGCCCAAATCACTAAATATTGGATTCAGGCACGCCAGAGGTGAATATTTAACGTGGACATCTGATGATAATATTTATTTGAAGTATGCGCTCGAAAAGATGGTGGATTATCTTGATAATCATAATGAAATGTTTGTTTGCGCTGGCATGAAATCTATTGACGAAACTGGAAGAGTGTTTTCAGAGTGGGGACCATATTCTGATAATTATTTGTACTATAATAATTGTGTGGGCGCATGTTTTATGTATAGACATGATGTAATAAACACAATAGGTGAATATGATGATAAATGGTTTCTTGTTGAGGATTATGAGTATTGGTTAAGAATACTAACATATTATGGGGCAATAGGGTATATTGATGAAATATTATATTTATATAGGTTTCACAATGGGAGTCTAACGAATACACGTAAAAAAGAAATAAGAATGCAGTTGTTGCGTTTAAGAACAAAGTATTTAAATGCCATATTAAATAATTACAAGAATGGTAATTACTATTACCTGACAAGAATATACATAGATTATTTGTTAAATGAATCTGATGATTTCAATGATGCTTTGCTTGCTATTCAGAATAAGTGGAAAAGTTTAAGTAAATTAGCTGTTCTTAAGGATGAAAAAAATATTATAGCATATGGTGCAGGAAAAATAGGTGATAAAGCTTTTGAAATGCTTGGAAATAGAATTGAATTATATGCTGATCGAAAAAACGATAAGTATGGTTACTTTAAAAATGGCATAAAAATAATACATCCATCAGAAATAATGGATAATATTAAAAATCGAAATTTGTTAGTAACAATGACATATGAAAAAGTATATGAACTCTTAATCGATGAAACACTATCTCAAGTAGAAAAAATTTATATATTAGATTGGGATATGTAAATGTATCGATATAGAATTGATAAAAAATGAAGGTGATGCGATGATAAGCATGTTTTGAAAGTTCAAAGAAAGACATAGATGATATTAATTACTTTTAATAAGGTTGAAAATATATTTGATAAAAAGCATGTAAGCAATGAGTAAATGTTTAGAGGTGTAACATATGATACCTTATTTTTCTATTATTGTTCCTACATATAATGTTGAGAAATATCTGGATAGGTGTTTAGAAAGTATTAAAAGCCAGAGTTATGATAATTGGGAGGCTATTTGTGTAAATGATGGCTCGCAAGATCATTCGCTAGAAATACTAAATAAATATGCAGAGATAGACAAGCGATTCAAGGTGATTTCGCAGCAAAATCAAGGACTGGCAGAAACAAGAAATGTTGGTATTCGAGCAGCCAATGGAGAGTGGCTTTTGTTTATTGATAGCGATGATTTTATTAGAAGCGATACTTTAGAGGTTTTAAATGAAAATATAAAAGATAGTAATCTTGATGCAATAAGTTTTGAGACTGATATTTTATATGAGGGAAATAGCAGAGAAAAAGATAACAAGGATTCGTGGTATTATAAGCATCATACTTATCCAGGTGTGGTAAAGGGTGAGCGCTTATTTGAAGCGATGATGAAGAATGACGAATATTGTGATTCGGCATGTTTACTTTCTGTAAGAAGAAAATGGATTATAGATAATAATCTGTTTTTTTATAAAGGAATTTTATATGAAGATTCAATCTTTAGTATGAAAGTTTTTATGAATGCCTTACAAATGAGACATATTTCTGAAAAACTATATACATACAGAGTTCGTGAGTCTTCAATAATGACGAGCGGATTTACTAATGAGAATATAAGAAGCCGAATAGTTGTTTTTAGAGAACTCATGATGCTTATTCAAAAAAAAGACTTTGACGAGGAAGTTAAAAGACAGTTCTATAGATATGTTAAATTGGTCGCAGATCATATCAAACGCATGGATAAAATGTGTGCTGATAGTGAACAATTACAGCTCGATTCAACGGATGATTTTATTGCAAGGATTCTTAATGTATGCAGTTATAAAAATAATATAAATACAAATGTTGTGCTTAATGGAATTGAAACAATAGTCAAATCCACCGATAATGTGGCGTTGTATGGGGCAGGAAAAGTAGGAACTTTGATGTTATATTTTCTTACATCCTGTAATTTGAAAAATAAAATCAGCTGTTTTATCGTTTCTAAAATGAATAAGCAAGATGAAAAGATACAGGATATACCGGTTGTTTCTTTGGACGAATACAATGATAAAGAATCGACAGTACTTGTTTGTGTTATGGATTATGCAGCAAAAGAAGATATTGTAAATAATTTAGAGAAAAAAGGAATTACTAATTACGAACTTTGTGATGATAGTATTTTTTTTGCTTTAGAAAAGTTTGCTGTAAATGTGGAGGATTGAGATGCCAAAAGTTTCTGTTATTGTATATGTAAAAAATACAGAAAAATATATTGGGCAATGTCTGCAAAGTATTATTGATCAATCAGAAAAAGATATAGAAATCATTGTTGTGGACGGAGAAAGTACGGATGGTACTTTAGATATAATTCAAGATTATCTTAGCAGAGATAAACGAATTAAATTATTCACAAAGAGTGGAAGTGTTGGCGCTCAGTTTAATTATGGATTAGATAAGGCTTCTGGAGAATATATATCTGTTGTGGAAGCCGATGATTTTGTCCCATCTGATATGATAGAGAAACAGTATTGTATTGCTACCAAGTACGATATAGATATAGTCAAGGCAGGCTATTATTATTACCATGAAGTTAATGGTAAGGAAATGTATTATCCATTTCAAGCTTGCTCCAATTCGGAATTGTACAGCAAAATTGTAGAATACCATGAAGGAAACATGCTTAATGATGTAGGTATGAATGGTTTCTGGAGCGGAATGTATAAAAAAAGTTTTCTTGATAGTAATCATGTCCTGATGAATGAAACTCCGGGCGCATCATATCAGGATATAGGATTTTCATTTTTGACTCAGCTATATGCAAAGAGAGTATGGTATATGGATGATTGCTTCTACAGATATCGAATTGATAATCCAAACTCGTCTGTTAATTCCAAGGCTGGGTTAAATAAACATATTCAAGAATATGTGAATTTAAGAAAAACATTAGAGTCAAAAAAACTCTGGAATGATTATAAATTTCAATATTTTAAATTCATGGCTCTTAGCTTTGAGTGGTACTTAACTCAATTTCCTGAAGAAGATGTAACAGAATGGATTTATGATGCTTTTGATTTTCTTAGTATTCAATTGAAAAACGACTGGGATGATCTTGACGGCACTTCAAATGATATAAAGAAAACTCTTGAGCCGATAAAAAATGGAAGACAAACATATTTTGAATACATAAAAGAGTCTTTAGATATTAACAGGAACTTAATGGAATATATGTCTAAAAAGTTCGATTATGACAAAGAGTTTGTTGTATTTGGTGTTGGAAATATTGGAAAAGACATCATAAGTTTTCTTTCTGCCAACAATAAGACAATTATACTTGTTGATAATGATAAGAAAAAACAAAACGATTTATTAAATGGATATATGGTTTTTTCACCGGAAGAAATATGCAGGAGCAAAAAAGAGGCAATCTACTTTGTTGCAAATACATATCATTATTCGGATATTATGGAACAACTTATAGAGTACAGTATACAAGAGGAGTCTATTGTTGTGTGTAATGACAGAGGCTTTTGGTTAAGAAAAATCGTCCCATTGTTTTGAGCAATTTGGCGCTATAAAACGGAGTAAAAATTGGAGATTACTGGAACAATAATTGAACAAATTAATAAAATGGATAAAATTATTATCTTTGGGGCTGGCGTAATGGGCAAGGCATTAAAAATGTGCCTTGAGGCCAAACCTTTCAACAAGACTATTTCTTGCTTTATTGTATCAGACATAGGTAATAATCCGGCATCAATTGACGGAGTTAGAGTTATAGATATTCAACGTGCAAGCGAGTATAAAAATGCTACAATTATTGTAGCATTAAATGAGTCTAATCTTCCCGGTGCAATTGAAGGACTTCATAGCCATGGTTTTAATAATCTTTTGATATTAAATGCAGCCGGAGATGAATGGTCATCTATAAAGGCGTATTATTTTTTGCATAATCAGAATGAATGTTATATTCCATATAAAGAACTGCCTGTAGAAATAAATGATGACGGCAATAAAAGCAAGGTTGCTGTATATATTGTTAAGAGTATATATGATAAACAAATAGCTGGTGAGTTGCCATTAAAATCATATGAAAAGGCAATACAGGTCGGATCGAGTCTTACTGAAAACAAGATATGTGATATTCAAGATGATAAGGGAGACAACATTTCAGATAGAAACAGACAGTATTGCGAACTTACTGCGCTTTATTGGTTGTGGAAAAACGTAAGTGATGAATATATAGGAATTTGTCATTACAGGCGTAGATTTGATGTCCAGGAAAAACTGATGAAGAAGATTGCGAGAATCGGTGCTGATGTAATAGTGACTGTTCCGGTAATTAATACAGCAGGAGTTGGATATCAATATTGCAAGATTCATTCTGAGAATGACTGGAATATTCTTCGTGATGAAGTTCACAAACACTCGCCAGAATATGATGATAGTTTTGCGAAAGTTGAGCAGCAAATCTATTTTCATCCTTATAACATGTTTGTAATGAGAAAAGATATTTTAAATGAATTTTGTGAATGGATGTTTCCTATTCTTTTTTCGTGTGAAGGCAGAATAGGAACAAAAGAGGACAGATATCAAAATAGATACCCTGGATTTTTGTCGGAGAGACTTTTGAATGTTTTCCTTTATAAAAATAAAGATAAATACAATATATATGTTGCAAATAAAAAGTATTTAGGATAAATCCTTTCACTACGAGGACCATGGAAAATGAGATTACTATGCTGTAGCTTTGATAATCTTAAAAATAAAATAGAGAAATCCAATTTGAAGATACTGATGTTCGGCGCTGGGGCGATAGGTCAGGTTTCTGCGCCGGAGATTTTGAAGGATTATGATCTGCTGGATAAGGTGGATTGTTATCTGGATAATAGCGAATCAAAGTGGGGAACATACATCGAGGCTTGCAGAAATAAGCTCGAAGTTAAATCCCCTGAATACTTGAAAGAGTGTGGTGATAATACCATCATACTTTTAAACATCAGCCGTTATTCGGAAGTAATAAATCAGCTGAATGGGATGGAATACACCTATAATATGGAATGCTATGTAATGCCTATGATGCTGATACATAATTATTGTCTGGGTGAATCAAAAGGTGAGCCTGTGTTATCAAGGGAAGCGCTTATTCCTAAGAAGTTACATTATATGTGGCTTGGAAGGAATCCGCTGCCTGATAATCTTAAGAAATGTATCGATAGTTGGAGAAAGAATTGCCCGGATTATGAAATAATTGAGTGGAATGAAGATAACTACGACATAGGAAAACATTCTTATATGAAAGATGCATATGAGGCAAAGGCGTATGGATTCGTGCCGGATTATGCAAGAATAGATATTCTTTACAATGAAGGTGGCTTTTACCTTGACACAGATGTTGAGATGAAAAGAAATATTGATGATTTGCGATATCAGGAAGCATTTTGTGGTGTGGAAAAGTGGCAGATAATTAATTTTGGTGGATTAAGTGGTTCAGTAAAAGGACATCCAATGCTTAAGAGTTTTTTAGACGCAAGACAAGAAATAAGTTTCTATAATTCTGATGGTAGTTTAAATAAAAATACCTGTGGCTTTTACGATACAAGGGTTGCTCTTGAGCATGGGTATAAGATAAATGGCGAGACGCAGAATGTGAAGGGGATGAATATTTTTGCATACGATTATTTTCATCCATTTGATTATATGTCGGGAATTGTTAGTGAGACAAAAAATACACATTCAGTGCACTGGTTTAATGGTGGCTGGCTTGATGAAAAGATGAAAAAGGCTAATGAAGACGCTAAGAGTCTATATATAAAGTATTATAACGAAGCAATAGAAAACGCAGATAGATGAGCAGACTGACTGTGGTGTACGTAACTTCAGTATATTAGCAAAATAGGTGAGTAAAAATGACAACAGATTACAATGTACAATTTGGGCTTCGCGAAGGAATAATAGAGGCTGTTATTCTTCAGGCGAAGAATAATGATGTGGA